>WNGR01001288.1_pt1 | contig 28695 bp, 28 predicted proteins | sample 5407581 | NCBI WGS metagenome assembly WNGR01 (sample SAMN13153383, study PRJNA577476) | soil metagenome | isolation source: 80 cm soil or saprolite under Garry oak tree replicate 2 | place: USA:California | collected 2016-06-15
ATCCAGAGTACCCCAGCGCGAACTGCGCCGGCGTCGAGCCGCCGGCGCTGACTGTGCAGGCGCACTCGGCGCCGCTCGGGCTGACGTTCTACACGGGCACGAAATTCCCGGCCGAGTACCAGGGCGACGCCTTCATGACCTATCACGGCTCCTGGAACCGCAGCGTGCCCACCGGCGCGAAGGTCGTCCGCGTCCGCGTACTTAACGGGCGGCCGAACGCCGTTGAGGACTTTGTGACCGGGTGGCAGCTTGCCAACGGCTCCCGCTGGGGGCGGCCGGTGCACGTGGTGACGGGGGCGGACGGCGCCCTGTTGATTTCCGATGACGTCGGTGGACGGATCTGGAGGGTGGGCTATGGCAAATAGGGCGGTGAAGGTCGGTGGAGGCTGGTGGAGGGCGGTGGAGGTACGCGGTGGCGTAGTGGCGCTGGCGAGCGGTGTACTCCTGGTGTCTTACCTTCACCATCCTCCACCAGCGTCCACCATCCTCCACCACCCTGACATCCACGCCGAGTACGTCAAGTACGTCTCCGGCCGCGACACCATCACCGGTTACCTCGCCTATCCGGAGCGCAAAGACCCCGCGCCCGGTGTGGTGGTGATCCATGAGATCTTCGGGATGTCGGACTTCATCCGGCAGACGACGGAGCAGCTCGCCAAGGACGGTTTCGTCGCGCTCGCGCCCGACCTGCTGTCGCGCCGGGGCGGCACGCCGCCTGCGACCGACGACGCGCGCAAGCTGATCGCCGGTCTCAACCCCGATACGGTGACCCTGGATCTCGACGCGACGGTCGCATACCTGAGAACTCTGAAGGCGGTGCGGCGCGACCGGATCGGCGTGAACGGACCCGGCCCCGAGGCCGCGGCGATCGCCCGTATCCGCGCCCGGGGGCTCGGCGTTTACGCGGAGAACGATGCGCGCATCGACGCGGGACTGGCGGACGTGGCGGCCGCGGTGAAGCAGTATGCGAAGGACTACCGCTACACGGTCTACCCTGGCGTGGGGCATGGATTCCTGCGCTCGCGCGACAAGCCCGAGGTGGCGGACAGCGCGTGGGGAGCGGTGATCCGGTTCTTCAGGGAGAGTCTGGAACGCTAGCGGCGGTAAGGCGGCAGCGCCCCACTCCGCGACAGGCACACAGTCGCTTCGTGGGACGCTGCCGCCTTACCGCTGCTTCCCGCTCACGTACTCCCGCGCCCGCGCCAGGACCGCGTCCGTCCCCGCCAGCACGTCGGCGACCGTGCTCGCGACGGGGAGCTCCGGCCGGATGCCCCGCCCGGCGAACTCTTCCCCGTTGGGAAACGCATGGCGTGTCACCGACAGCTGTATCGCCCAGTTCTTGGGGAGCGCGATCGTGAGGGCCTCGCCGGGACTGCCGGCTGAGGTCTCCCCGATGATCACGCCGCGGGCCGCGTTCCGGAACGCCACCAGCAGGTCCTCCGCCGCGCCGGCCGTCGCGCTCGACGCCAGCACCGCGACCGGTCCGGTGTAGCCGGGCCGCTCGGTGCGGGGCGAAACGGTGTCGGGGGGCGGGCCGTACCATGAGAAGGCCGAGTCGGGCACTCGCCACGCGCGGAACACCGGTCGGTACTGCGGCGTTCTCCAGCGCGCCGCCGGGAAGGCGCGCGCGGTCAGGCGCGCCAGAATCTCGTAGCCATAGCGGCTCTCACCGCTCGCCGCGTACCGCAGATCGAGGATCAGTCCGGTCAGACCGGCGAAGTCGGGAAAGGCGCGGTCGAAGCGCCGCACGACGTCCTCCTCGGCGAGCGCGTTCAGGCGCACTCGGACGACGCCGCCCGGGAGGGAATCGATTTCGAGCTCGGGTCGCTCGAGCGGCCAGCGGTCGTTGAGCGAGACGCTGCGTGTGACGCTGATGCCGCGCTGGTCGCCGCCGGGCAAACGCAGCAGCAGGTGCAGCGTGGTGCCCTTTTCCCCCTGGAGCATCCATTGCACGGCGCGCTGCCAGCGGTCGGGCGGGGTGGCGGCCGAGATCTCCGGGAGCACCGAGTCGCGGATCCAGCTCTCGGCCGGGACGCCCTGCACGGCCAGGATCTCGGCCAGCCGCTCGGGCCGGGCCACGCGCATCTCGTCGTTCTCGGCGTACTCGAGGATGAGCGGCCGCTGCTCGACGCTCTGGAGGAGCAGCGGCGGGCGCGCGATGCGCGACCGCAGGTGCGCGGGCGGGATGACGCCGGCCTGGCCGTCACCCAGCAGGGCGACGAGGCGGCGCAGGCGGCGGTAAAACAGGACGTCCGACTGGACTTGCGCCGCGAGCTTCAGGTTCGCGGCGAGGGCGGAATCCCAATCGGCCCGAACCCGGTCCCAGGAGGCGAAATTGTAGCGGGCTTCGGCCCAGATGGTGGCGACCGCCTCCGCCCGCTCCGTGGCCGTGAGCTGCTGGCCGGCGACCGGCGCGAGCGGGACGGCGAGGCCCAGACCGAGGACGGCGACTGAGCGCATGATCACGCGCCTAATCTATCTGCTTCTGTTCGTGGCGCCGCAGCTACTGCTCTATCTGTACCTGCGCGAGCGCCTGCCCGACCCGACGCGGCCGCAGCGGGCGCGCCTCGTGCGCACCGGCCTTGCGGCGGTGTTCACGATCTTCAACTTGCCCTGGGCCTTCGTCGCCGGGCGCGCGCTGTTCGGCAGCGTGTGGGGCGTGGGACGGATTCCCTACCTCGGGCCCTGGATCGCCTGGCAGCTGCTGGGGTGGATCTTCTGCGCGCTGGTGGCGGTGTATGTCGGGGGCAAGTTCGTCTGGTGGATCGGCGGTCAGGCGGTCAGGTGGATCGGCGGTCAGTCGAGCCCCGGACCCTCCGACCGCCCGAGCGCCGCTCCGTCTGACCGTCGCATTTCAAGGCGTCGCTTCCTCGCCCGCGCCACGTACGCCTATGCGGGCGCCGGCGCCGCGCTGTCGACGTACGGCATCTGGAGCGCGTACCGTCTGCCTCAGCTCACCCGCCGCACCCTGACGTTCCCCGATTTGCCGTCGGGGCTCGACGGCCTCACGCTGCTCCACCTCTCCGACCTGCACGCCGGCATCCACCTCGGCGCCGACCGGATGCAAGAGATCGTCCGGCAGGCGAACGTGCTCGCGCCCGATCTGATCGTGCAGACGGGCGACATGATCGACATTTCACGCGCTTACATCCCGGCCTACGTGCGCGCCTTCCGCGACCTGCGCGCGCCGTTCGGCGTCGTCACGGTGCTCGGGAACCACGACCGCTATACCGGCGAGCAGGAGGTGATCCGCGGCTGCCGCGACGCGGGGCAGGTATTCTTGCAGAACGACTGTCATCTGATCGAGCGGGGCGGCGCAACGCTCGCGCTGCTCGGCATCGACGACCCGCACAACTGGACGGCGGACGACCCCCAGCCGGAGGACGTCGCGGCAGCCCTCGCGGCGGCGCCGCCGGACGCGTTCCATGTCCTGCTGGCGCACCGTCCGGGTGCCTGGGACACGGCAGCACCGCGCGGCATCCCGCTCACGCTGGCCGGGCACATCCACGGTGGACAGTTCTACCTGCCCGGGATCGGCTGGTCGGCCGGTCGCTTGATCACCAAGTACGTGATGGGGCACTTCCAGAGGGGCAACAGTCAACTGTACGTGAGTCGCGGCATCGGTGTGGTGGGCGTGCCGATCCGGGTGTTCGCGCCGCCCGAGATCGAGCTGTTCACCCTGCGGCGGGGGTGAGGCCGGCGGCGTCCACTGCTTGAACAGCGGCGGCTAGGCGGTCGGGCGGGCAGGACGTGGCGTGAGGTCGTGGGGGGCTCGCGAAGCGACTGCGTATTTTTGTCGCGGAGCGAGCCCCCCGCGACCTCACACCCGGGGAGCCGCGATTGCATCCCAGGCGGCGTCGAGCGCGAGCGCGACGCCGGCGTGGTTCTCCGGCCACTCTTTAGATGTCACCCGGTCGATCACCAGCGTCATCACGCCGAGCCACACCGCCGCCCACACCTCGGCCGCCCCGGGCTTGACCGAGCCGTCCGCCTTCCCTTGCGCGATCAGGCTCTCGAGCCCGAGCCGGAAATCCCGGGCGACCTTCCCGCTCTCGTCGTCGAGCAGGTCGCCATGACGCTGCAGGAAGAACAGCTGCGCGACGGCCGGCTCCCGGCCCGCTCCAGCGGCGAGCCCCCGGCCCAGCTCCGCGAGCTTCTCGCGCGGGCCTACCTTGAGCGCGTCCGCCTCCTTCACCAGGCGCACGGCCCAGCGCCCCGCCGCGCGATACAGCTCGTTCAGGAGGTGCTGCTTCGAGGCGAAGTGCCGGTAGATGGTGCCTTCCGCGACGCCGGCCTTCTTGGCGATGAGCGGCGTCGTCGTGAGGTGGTAGCCCGTGGTGGTGAACAGTTCGAGCGCGGCGCGCACCAGCCGCTGGTGGGTGAGATCGGCCTGGGTCATCGCGCGCCAATCTAAGCTGGCGCTTCGATCCGCGCCCCGCGGTTCGGCAGTCGGGCTTCCGGCGGGCGTTCCCTATCGCTCGAAATGGGGTTCCGTCGATCGCAGGGCCCGGCTAGCTTTCCGCCGCTCGTTCTCCTCACCGCAGTCCGGAGGCAATTGCGCCATGCGCATGCTGGTTTTGGGCGCGGGGCTCCAGGGGTCCGCCTGCGCCTACGATTTGCTGCAGCACCCCGGCGTGGAACGGGTCACGGTGGCCGACCTGAAGCTCGACCGCATCCCCGCCTTCCTCGGGTCGCTGGTCGGCAAGCGGCTCGCCCTCGTCCAGCTCGACGTGCGGGATGCCGCGGCCCTGCGCGACGCGATGCGCGCGCACGACGCCGTGCTGAACGCGGCGCCGTACCATTTCAATCTCGAGGTCTCCAAGGCGGCGGTGGAGGTCGGCGTCCATTGCGCCGACCTGGGCGGCAACACCGAAATCGTCTTCCAGCAGCGCAAGCTCGACGCGGCAGCGACGCAGCGGAATGTCTCCGTCGTCCCGGACTGCGGGCTGGCGCCGGGGATGGTGAACATCCTCGCCGCGGAAGGCATCCGGCGGGTCGGCGAGGCGGACGTGGTGAAGATCTATGTGGGCGGCCTGCCGCAGCACCCCGAGCCGCCCCTGAACTATCAGATCGTCTACTCGCTCGAAGGGGCGCTCGACTACTACACCACGCCCTCCTGGGTGCTGCGCGACAGCAAGCCGACCCGGGTGGACGCCCTCTCCGAGCTCGAGGAAGTGACCTTCCCGCCGCCGGTGGGCGTGCTCGAGGCGTTCCACACGGGCGGTGGCATCTCCATCCTGCCGTGGGTGTACGAGGGCAGGGTCCGCACGATGGAGTACAAGACCCTGCGGTACCCGGGGCACCTCGCGGTCATGCGGCCGATCCGCGAGCTCGGCCTCCTCGACCTCACGCCCGTCAAGGTGAGGGGAGCGGACGTCGCACCGCGCGATCTCTTCATCGCCGCCGTGTCTCCCAAGCTCACGAAGCCCGAAGGGCGCGACCTCGTCGCGCTGCGCGTGGACGTGCGCGGGCGGAACGGCAAACGGGCTGCGTGGCAGCTGCTCGACTATTACGACGAAGCGCGCGGCGTTAGCGCGATGATGCGGACAACCGGCTACTCGCTCTCGATCACCAGCGTGATGCAGGTGGACGGGCGGATCAGCGCCAAGGGCGTGCACACCCCGGACGAGGCGGTGCCGTTCGGGGAGTACGTGAGCGAGTTGGCGAAGCGGGGGGTGGAGATCCGGGAGCTCTAATTGCGGATTGCAGATTTCGGATTGCGGATTATCGCGACTGACGTCGAGGGGCTAGCCTCGTCCAATCCGCAATCCGCAATCCGCAATTCACAATCTGCAATTCAATAACTCCACGTCGTCCCGAACACCAGCTGCCCGCCCTCGCTGCCGCGGCCGTAGCCGACGACGATGAGCGAGTTGCGGAGGAACCGCACGGCGATCTCACCGCCCGCGCTGGTGTGCAGGCCGGCCGTGGTCAGCCGCACTGCCTCACTCGGGCCGAACACGCGCCCCGCATCGAAGAAGGCCACGATCTTGAGCTCGACGAGGCTCGGCTTCCAGAGGACGGCGTAGCGCGCTTCCAGGCCGCCCAGCAGCTTGCCGCGTCCGGTGAATCGCCCATCGTGGTAGCCGCGCAGCGAGCGGTAGCCGCCCACGGCGACGAACGGCCGCTCGCTCGATTCCATCTCCTGTTGCGCCGCCACTGGCGGACTCCCGCCCATCCCTTCCGCGGCGAGCCGCCCGGCCACGACCAGCCTCTCGACCGGCTGTACCTGCACGCGCGCGTCGGCGGTGGAACGCGTATAGCCGGTGCCGCTCGCGAACAGCGCTTCCACGATCACGCCCCTGTGTGGGTCGAGCTCGTTGTCGCGCGTGTCGAGTACGAAGCCCGCGCGGATGATCTTGTCGGTGAACGGCACCGTCGCCGGGTCCACCGTCCCGGACGCGAGATCGTTGCGGAAGACGCTGGGCCCGGGCAGCGCGCGGAAGTCGCTGCGCTCGAGCGTGGCGCCCGCGAGCGCGCGCAGCGGACCGACCACCCGTCGCTGGATCGTGGCGCGCGCGGCGAAATAGGTGCGGCTCACGCGGTAGAAGTAGGGCCCCGCCGTCGTGAGGCTGTCGCTCGAGTACTGGGTATCGTTCCCGAGTCCGTAGTACCCGAGCCGGTTGGCACGCGCGGCCGTGAGCCGCAGCCCGACCCGCCACCCTTCCCACCACGCTGGCGCCCGTGCGTCCGCCAGGACGACGTAGCTGCCCTGGGTGCTCGCCGCGGCGTCGAAGTTCAAGGACGCGAGGTTGTCCTCCGGCCGCTCGACGGCCCCGACCGGACTGTAGCGGCCGTAGTGAAATGCGCCCCACCACCCGTCGATCGTGTTGTAATAGGCGTAGGGATACAGCTGGCCCCGCCAGTAGCGCTGGGCGGCGAGCTTCGGCGCGGCGCCGGCGAGCAGCGCGAGCGCGGCGCTAGCGGCTCGCAGCGGGCCGCTCGTACAGGTATGCCGTATCGCGCAGCTTCGCCTCCGTGCCGTCGTGCGCCGCGTAGCGCCCCGGGTAGAGCGAGGCGGCGCCGAACTCGCCGCGTTTGTTCACGGCGTAGAACTCGAGGCCGAACTTCGGCTTGCCATCGGCGCCGAGCAGCCGCTTCTCGGTCAGTTGGACGACCCGCTTCAGGGTCTCGAGGCAGGCGTCCGTGGGCTTCAGGCCGCGCCGCATGAACTCCACGGTCAGGAAGCCGCCGCACACCTTGATGTTGGACTCCCCCCGCCCCGTGGAGCCCGCCGCGCCCACGTCGTTGTCGGTGTACTGACCCGCACCGATGATCGGGCTGTCCCCGACGCGTCCGGGGATCTTGAAGGCGAGCCCGCTCGTCGTCGTCACCGAGGAGATGTCGCCCTGGGGGGTGACGGCGTCGCAATTGATCGTGCCGGTCGGCCGCGCCACCATGTGTTCGGCCTCGGGCACGTCGAGAAAGTCGTCGTCCGGATTCAGGTTGGCCCGCCAGTGCAGCCACACTTCCCGTGCATGCTCGGTGAGCAGGTCTTCGTCCTTGAAGCCGTATTGCAGCGCGAAGCGCTTGGCGCCTTCGCCCACGAGGAAGATGTGGTTCGTGTACTTGAGCACGAGCTTCGCCACTTCCGACGGCGTCTTGATGCCTTCGAGCGCGCCAACCGCTCCGGCGCGCCTGGTGGGTCCGTGCATGCACGACGCATCGAGCTGCACGACGCCCGCGGCGTTCGGCAGCCCGCCGTAGCCGACGGAATCATCGTTCGGATCGAGCTCCTGGATCTTCACGCCCTCGATCACCGCGTCGAGCGTGTCGGCGCCCTGCATGAGCATGTCGAACGCCTTCTGCACGGCGCGCAGCCCGTGGACGCTGGAGAGCGCCACGGGTTTTGCGGCCCAGCGGCTGGGGGGCGGCAGCGGGCGCGGTGGCTGCATGGGGTAGGCGATGTCCGCCGCCGCCGCGGCGGCGACGCCGACGGCGCTGGAAGCGACGAACTCGCGACGGGACAGGACGTCGGACACGCGGCGCTCCGGCATGGGTGCGTGCATGGTTTTACGCGCTGGGGCGGCGGCTGTCAACTTGCTCCGCCCGCGGCGCGACGATACCGTTCCGACCGTGAACCCTCAAGATCCACCAGGCCCGCGCGCCGTAGTCCGCGGTGCGCCCGAGCTGAAGTATGTCCGGCCGACCGTCGCTTGACGTCACGCTCGTCATCCCCGTGTATAACGAGCGCGAGAACGTTCCGCTCCTGCTCGAAGAGATCGCCCGTGCGCTCCAGCCGGAGAGGGGAGGCGGGGGGCCGAGTTATGAGATTGTCGCCGTGGACGACGCCTCGACCGACGGATCGCTCGACGTGCTCAAGCGGCTGACGCGGGACTACCCCGAGCTGCGCATCGTCGCTTTCGCGCAGCATGCAGGGCAGACCGCTGCGCTGGCCGCCGGCTTCCGGGCGGCGCGGGGTGGGGCCATCGTGACGCTCGACGCCGACCTGCAGAATGACCCCGCCGACGTCCCCGCCCTTCTCGCCGAGCTGGAGCAGAGCGCCGCGACGGCGGTCGTGGGCTACCGCGTGAGCCGTCACGACAGCGCGTGGAAGCGGCTGCAGAGCCACATCGCGAACGGCGTGCGTAACTGGCTGAATCGCGAGACGATCCGGGACACCGGCTGCTCGCTCAAGGCGTTCCGCGCCGACGCGGTGCGCGCGCTGCCGCTGTTCAACGGGATGCACCGCTTTCTGCCCACGCTCATCAAGATGGACGGGGGCACAGTGGTGGAGGTCCCGGTGCGGCACCGGCCCCGGCGGTTCGGCCGCACGAAGTACGGGATGTGGAACCGCGTGTTCCGATCTTTCGTCGACGCGCTGGCCGTGCGCTGGATGCAGCGTCGCGCCCTGCGCTACCGCGTGCGGGAGGAGCTGCCGTAATGCACGACGACTGGGTGCGCCACATCGAACAGGAGCTCGACGGCGAGCTGAGCCTGCCCGAGCGCACGGCGCTGGCGCGCCACCTCGCCGGCTGCCGGCACTGTGCGGAGGTCCGCGTGAGCCATCTCGAGATGCGAGTGGCGTTCGCGCGATCCGCCGGGCAGCCCCACGCCCACACCGTTCCCCGGCCGGCGATCCGAGGGCGGACGCTAGGGCTGTGGATGGTGATCAGCCTCATCGCCGGCCTCGCCGCGGGCTGGTTTGGGCACCTGCAGTGGGGCGGGCCGGGCCCGGCGACGATCGAGGCGACGCGTGCGCTGTTTGTGGCGCAGTAGCGTCGTGGCGGCGCTGATCGCCGCGCTCCCCACCTCCCCCGCCTGCCCGCAGGCGCCGACCTACCGCCTGACGTACCGCTTGCGGGTGGTCGAGCGCGCCGGCGTCGACACCCAGCTGCTCGCAACGGCCGTCGTGAGCGGACCGCCGGAGACGACCCTGCGGTTATCGCTCGGCGTCGCGACCGGGGAGCTGCAGGGGCTGCTCGGCACACTCCCCGAGCCGGACACGGTGAATCTGGCCGGACTGTTCTTCAGCCGGCGGCCGGCGGGCCGGTCGCGCCGCGGGCTCCCGCTGTTCGAGGAAGACAGCTACCGCCGCTGGGCGCGTGTCGCCTGGGGCGGGACCGCGCGGCTCTATCCCTTCGGCGCCGAGTGGGCGGATCAGCGCCACGCGCTGTGGGTGGAGATCTCCGTTGACCGCGAGTTCGCCGCCGGAGAGACGCGGCCGAACGAGGAAGTGACCCTCGAGGACCCTGCGGTCGCCTTCAACGCCCGAGCCGTCGTGCCGCCGCGGCGTGTGACGGTGCGGCTGAGCCTCGTGCGCGGGGACACGGCGAGCAGCCCGCGGGCCCTCGACCTCGTCCCGGAGGCGCCTGGTCGCCGGGTCAGCTTCACTTTGGGTGCCGAGCGGGCCGAGTTCGACGTCACGCTGCAACGGCCGGAGCCGCCCCGCACCGGTCGTGACAGCGCGCTCGCCATCGACGCGGACGTCGTGTGCCTGCGGCTCGTCGTCCCCGGCTCAGCGGACCCGGCCCAGGTCCGCTGCGGGCGGCTCGACAACGTGGCCCGCCGGCTCGCCCTGCCGGGCGGCGACACCGTCGTGGCCACCTTCGCGTGGCCGGGCGCGCGCTGAGCGCGATATCTTCGAGCAATGACCAGGAAGCAGCGCCTCGATCCCGCCATCTTCCATCTCCCCGTCGAGCGGATGCGGGAGGGCTACTACTCCGACAAGTACTTCGTGCGCGCGCGCGACGTGCTCCTCAAGGATCACCACCGGCCGTGCGTGACGATGCAAGTGTTCGGCAAGGCGCACGCGTTCCTGGGCGGGATCGACGAGGCGATCGCCATCCTCAAGCTGTGCAGTATGGACTGGGACGAGGTGCAGGTGTACGCCCTGTTCGACGGCGACGAGATCGCGCCGTGGGAGACGGTGCTGCTCATCGAGGGACCGTACGACGCCTTCGCCCACCTGGAGACGCTCTATCTCGGCGTGCTGGCCCGCCGTACCAAAGTCGGCACCAACACGCGGCGCGTGGTCGAAGCCGCGAAGCCGAAGCAGGTGATGTTCTTCCCGGCGCGGCACGACCACTGGCTGGTCCAGACCGGTGACGGCTACGCCGCCCACATTGCGGGGGCGATCGGCGTGTCGACGGACGCGCAAGCATCGTGGTGGGGCTCGGAAGGGATCGGTACCGTGCCGCACGCGCTCATCGCCGCCTACCACGGCGACACGGTGCTCGCTTCGCAGAAGTTCGCCGAGCTGATGGACTCGAGCGTGCGGCTCATCACCCTCGTGGACTTCGACAACGACTGCGTAGGCACGTCGCTCAAGGTGGCGCGAGCGTTGGGGGAGCGGCTGTACGGCGTGCGGGTCGACACCGCGGAGACGCTGGTGGACAAATCGGTAATCCCGGAGATGGGCACGTTCAAGCCGACCGGAGTCAACCCCCAGCTCGTCTGGAACGTGCGGCGCGCCCTCGACCGGGAGGGCTTCCAGCACGTCAAGATCGTCGTCTCGGGCGGCTTCACCGTCGAGAAGATCCGCCAGTTCGAGGAGCAGGACGTTCCGGTCGACATGTACGGCGTCGGCTCCAGCCTCTTCCAGGGCCGCTTCGATTTCACCGCGGACGTCGTGCGGGTGGAGGGCAAGCCGTGCGCCAAAGTCGGCCGGAGCTACCGGCCGAACCCGCGGCTGGAGCGGGTAGAGTGAGGAAGTGGCGTCGCCTTCAGGGCGTCCCCTGCGGGCGGCTCGGGGAGGTGTGGACGAACAAGGTATCGAGCAGGGCTGTCACGCGAACTCGCACGATATCAGCCGCCTGGAGCGGGGCGCTGGCCGGCGCGCTCACCGGCTCGAGGACCCGTCGCACCGTGCCGCGCTCGGCGTCGATGATCTGGAGCTGGAAGCGAACCGAGTCTCCTTCCTTGAAGTAGGACCCCGAGATCACCGTCCCGGCGCCCGCCTCGGCGGCGAGCGCCTGGATGCCCCTGGCGTCGAGATGCCCACTCCCGGCCGCCGGGACGACCTCCACCGTCCCGCGCCGGGCGAGCCCCTGCGTGACCCAATCGGCTGCGAGGCGCCCGAGTGGAGCGAGCTGGGGATCGCCGGAGAGGTCTTCGAAGCGGGCGACGACCACGCGCCGGGGATCGAGCACCGGTCGGCGCCCCGCGCGCAGCAGGAATGCGACAGCGGCGACGAGGATGCCCGCCGCACCAACCGTCAGCACGGTGTTCTGGCTGATCCGGGGCAGCCAGCCGCTCCTCCCTCGACCCTCGCTCGACTGCCGCAGCGAGGCGACGAAGTCGTCCACGGTGGCAAACCGATCGCCGGGCGAGGCGGCGAGCGCCCGAGAGACCACGTCCTTGACGGATCGGGCGGTGCGCGGGCTCGCGCCGCGGCCCCGCAGGATGGTCTCGAGCGAGGCCCGTGTGGGCGCCGATCCTTCGGCGACGTCCAGGAGCGGCGGTGTGCCCACCAGCATTTCATAGAGCACACACCCCAGACTGTAGACATCGGTGCGGGCATCGATTGCCCGGCTGCCCGCCAGTTGCTCCGGGCTCATGTAGGCCAGCGAGCCGACCGGTTGACCTCCGGTGAGCGTCCGGCCGCCCGCCGCGCTGATCGCCCGCGCAATCCCGAAATCCGCGACGAGGGCGTGGTTCTCGGACAACAGGATGTTCTCCGGCTTGACGTCGCGGTGGATGATGCCGTGAACGTGTGCGTAGCTCAGCGCATCCGCGATCTCGAAGGTGATGCGCAGCGCTTCCTGAAGCGGCAGCGTTTGTTCCCGCAGCAGGTGGAGCCGCAGCGACTCGCCCTCGATGTAGGGCATGACGTAGTAGCAGAGACCGTCCGGTCCGTCCGGGACGAAGAGGCATTCATCGGCTGCGAGGATCGGCACGATGTGCGGGTGGTTCAGCTTCGAGGTGAGCTCGACTTCGCGGATGAAGCGTTCGCGGAATTCGGCGGTGGAGAGCTTGGGGTCCATCACCTTGACCGCCACTTTGCGCGCCGGATGGCGCTCATGGGCCAGGTACACACGGGCCATCCCGCCGGCGCCGATCTCGCGTTCCACGGAGTAATGAGGCGCTAAGCCCTCGCGCAGGGCCTCGAGCACGTCGCTCATCCTCCCCAAGGTACCGCCGCGCTTCTCGCGTAGCGACGTCGCCCTCACGCCCGCTCGCTCCATCGCTCGATCGGGTAGCCCGCCTGGTGCCAGGCTCGGATGCCGCCCAGGAGCACCGCGACTCGGTCTCTGGCGGATCCTGCGGCGATCAGTTTTCGCGCCGCCCGGGCGCTTGTGGCTTCATCCGCTCACGCGCAGTACAAGATCGCCACGGCATCGGGCGGCCCAGCACTGGCAGGCACGTCGCCGTCCGTCGCTGCGATCTGGGCGAGGGGCAGCGAGATCGCGCCCGGGAGATGGGCATTGTCGTACAGGCGGCGATCGCGCGTATCGACCAGGACGGCGCGCCCGCTCGCAGCGAGCGCCCGCGCCTCGGTGACTGAGACGCGACGTATCTCGTCGGGTTCGACGGTAGCAGTCGAGGAGCCTGGGTCAGCGCTCATGGATACACACCGTAACGGCAGCCGCGTGCCCAGGGTTCACCGCCCGCCCAACCCCCGGCGCCAGCGCCCTTGCATTCCCGCCGGTCATGCATATTTTTCCGAAGAAATGAATAATCATGCACTCGTCCCGATCGGCGTGTTCGGGGCCTCAGGGTACGTCGGCCAGGAGCTGCTGCGGCTCCTCGCCCACCACCCCGGGGCCGCGGTCGTCTTCGCCACCGCGGAGTCGGCGGCGGGCGAGGTCATCGAGGGTCACCGGCTGCGGCGGGCGGATGACGCGCCGCTCCACGCCGCGGAGATCGTGCTGTCGGCGCTGCCGCACGGCGTGTCGGGGCGCTACGTGCACGACGCACGGGCGGCCGGCAAGCGCGCCGTGGATCTCTCGGCGGATTTTCGGCTGTCACCGGAAGCCGTCTACGGGCTGACGGAGGTGACGCGGCCGCGCGTAGCGGCCGCCGAGCTGGTGGCGAATCCCGGTTGCTATCCAACCGCCGCCCTGCTCGCGCTGATCCCCCTCGCGCAACAGGGGCTGATCGACGCGTCGCGCGAGGTGGTGATCGACGCCGCATCGGGCGTGACGGGTGCCGGCCGGACGCCGAAGCGCGAGCTCTTGTTCGGAGAGGTAACCGAGGACTTCCGAGCCTACGCGGTGGGGAACGAGCACCGCCACCTTCCCGAGCTCCGGGCCACCCTGGAGCGCGAGGGCGGCTTCACCGGCGATCTCGTCTTTACGCCCCATCTCCTGCCCGTGAAGCGGGGGATCCTCGAAACGATCCATGTTCCGCTCACCCGGGTGCTGGACCAAGCGACGGCGGAGGAACTGTACCAGGCCGCGTACGACGGCGAGCCCTGCGTGGTGCTCACCCGCGGTACCTTGCCGTCCCTCAAGGACGTCGTGTACCGCAATCGCGTGGCGATCGGTGTCGTACCTGTCGCCAACGTGCGCCGGCCGCGGCTCACCGTGATCGCCGCGATCGACAACCTCGTCAAGGGCGCGGCGGGGCAGGCGATCCAGAACATGAATGTGATGCTGGGGCTCCCGGAAACGGCGGGGCTCGCGTGCTGACGTATGACTACCGATGGCCACTTCTCTCGTCATTCACAGGCTGAAGCCTGTGCTCGGCACAACACTGTCCTTAAGGACAGTGATTCGCCGAGCGCACGCTTCAGCGTGTGATCATATCGGGAGCGCGCTCTGATGCTTTCGGTCCGCGTGGTGAAATTGGGCGGCCACGAGCTCGATCGCCCCGAGTGGCTCGCCGCATGCGCCGACGCGCTCAAGGCGCTCGGGCCGGTCGTGCTCGTGCACGGCGGCGGCGAGGCGGTGAGCGCGCTGTCGCGGCGCCTCGCGCTCCCGGTCGAGCAGCGGGACGGCCGTCGCGTCACCAGCCCCGCGATCGCGGAAGTGGTGGAAATGGTGCTCGCCGGGCCGGTGAACCGCATCCTGGTGGCGGCGTTGCGCCGGGCGGGACTGGACGCCATCGGGCTCTCGGGGGTGGACGGCGGCCTACTGACGGCGCAGCGCGCGCCCGGCGGCCTGGGGCACGTAGGTGACGTCGTCGCCGTCCGGGTTTCGTTGCTCCACAGCCTGCTGCTCGCGGGGCTGACGCCCGTCATCGCGCCGATGGCGCCCGCCGCCGAGGGCGGTCTCCCCCTCAACGTCAACGCGGACGACGCCGCCGCGGCCGTCGCGGGCGCGCTCCACGCGGCGGAGCTGCTGTTTGTCTCGGACGTGCCCGGCGTGCGCGTGGACGGCGCCGTGCAGCCGGCGGTCGCGGCGGGAGAGATCGAGACGCTGATCGAGCTGGGGGCGGCCACCGACGGCATGGCCGCCAAGCTCCGCGCCGCTGCCGCCGCCATCCGTGCCGGCGCTCACGCCGTGCGCATCGGGGACTTGCAGCTGCTCGGGGACGACTCCGCCGGCACTCGCATCCTCCCGCCTGCCGTCAAAGCGGCGTGACCGCCACCTCCACGGCCGCCTCCGCCTCACCCGCCGCGCTGCTCGGCGTGTACGCCCGGGTCGGCCCCCTGTTCGTGGCCGGGGACGGCGCGGAGCTCGTGGCTGAGGATGGCACGCGGTACCTCGACTTTGTCGCCGGCATCGGTGTGAACGCGCTCGGCTACAACCATCCCGTGGTACGCGAGGCTGTCGAGCGGGCTCTCGGCACGGGGCTGGTCCACGTCTCGAACCTGTACCGCACGGAGCCCGGCGAGCGGCTCGCTGAGGAGCTGGTGGGGCGCTCGTTCGCCGATCAGGTGTTCTTCTGCAACTCGGGCGCCGAGGCGAACGAGGCGGCGTTCAAGTTCGCCCGCAAATGGTCGGGGAAGACCGAGATCGTCGCCTTCAGCGGTAGCTTCCACGGGCGGCTGTTCGCCACGCTGGCCGCGACGGATCGCCCCGAGTACCGTAAGCCGTTCGAGCCGCTCGTGCCCGGTGTGCGGATCGTCCCGCGTGAGGACTGGGCGGCCGTGGATCATGCGGTGTCGGCGTCCCGCACGGCGGCGGTGATCGTGGAGCCGGTGCAGGGCGAGGGCGGCGTGCGCCCCGTCGACCCGGAGTGGCTCGGGTTCCTGCGGGAGCTGTGCGATTCTCGGGGCGTCGCCGTCATCTTCGACGAAGTGCAGTGCGGGCTGGGACGTACCGGAACCCTGTTCGCGTACGAACAGACCGGGGTCGTGCCCGACGTCCTCACGCTCGCCAAGCCGCTCGCCGGAGGACTGCCGATGGGCGCGGTGCTCCTGCGGGATGCGATCGCGGCTGCGCTCAAGCCGGGCGACCACGCCACGACGTTCGGCGGCGGTCCGCTCGTGTCGAGCGTCGCGCTGGCGGTGGTGCGCACCATCGCCGAGCCCGACTTTCTGACCGCGGTGCGGCAGAAGAGCGAGTGGCTGGCGACGCGGCTGGCAAGCCTCGCCGCGCGCTCCCCGCGCGTGCGCGAGATCCGGGGGCGCGGGTTGATGTGGGGTCTCGAGCTGGCGGAGCCGGCGGCGCCCTTCGTCACCGCCGCGCGCGAGCGGGGCCTGCTCGTCTTGACGGCGGGAGCGAACGTGCTGCGACTCGTGCCGCCCCTCGTCATCACACCGCACGACCTCGAGCGCGGCGTGGCAATTCTGGAAGAGGTGCTAACCTGAGCGCGCTGCCCTTACTGTCTGGTGGGGCGCAACCCCGGGGCGCCGCCCCGGGGTCAGCCGACTCGAATGCGGCTCAGGCGCGGCTGACCCCGGGCCGGTGGCCCGGGGCTTCCCTCGAGCTCCGGCCGGCAGCGCTGGCCGACGTTCCCGCCCTCGAAGCGTTGATGGCTCCCTACGTCGCGACCGGTGACCTCTTGCCGCGCAGCAACTACGACCTGTGCCGGCACGTGAAGGAGTACATGGTCGCCGCTACGCCCGACGCTGCCATCGTAGGATGCGGGTCGCTCAAGATCTACTCGCGCGATCTGGCGGAGGTCGCGGGACTCGCGGTGCGCGCGGATCATCAAGGCGGCGGCGTGGGCCGGGCCCTGATGGAGGCGCTGGTCGCGGAAGCGCGGGCCAACGGGATCGCCGAGGTGCTGGCGCTGACGCGCAAGCCGGCGTTCTTCCACAAACTCGGCTTCGTCCTCGCCGCCAAGGAGCACTTTCCGCTGAAGGTGTGGGCGGACTGCGCGCGCTGCCCCCGGCAGAACTGCTGCGACGAGATTGCGGTGGTGCTGACGCTGTAGCTTTCAGGTGGTGAAGTCCTCCACACACAAGCGAATCGTCCTCGGCGGCTTTGGCTGCGCAGGCGCGCTCGCGGTCCTCGTCGTGGCCGCCCTGCTCTCCGTGCCTCACTTCGACTCGGAGAACCTCGCCAAGCCGTCCCGGTACTCAGCGGGCCATGCCGCTGCCGCGCTCGATTCGCTGCGGACCGAGACCCTGCCCGCGCTCGACGGCTTGCGGCACGACGACCGCTATTTGCTCCACCCGCGCGCTCGGCCTCTCCCCCGCGGCCGGCGCGACGGCGCGGTCGCCGCGGTGGGCGTGTGGCGCGATCCGGAGATTGCACTCGAGCGGGTCCCCTACGGCGATACCGCTCCCCTCGGCTCGGCGGAGCGGCGACAGTGGATGGCCACCGCGCAGTGGGCGCAGGCGGATTCTCTGCTCGAGGCAGCGACCCGGCCCTGGGGCCGGGTCAGCGCCGTGCTGGCCGTCCTGGACTCGAGCGACGATCCGTTCTTGCCCGTCCTCGATCCCATCCCGGTATTGAGCGCTGCCCGCGCGCTGCTCGCGCGCGCCCGGTGGGACGTAGAGCACGGCCGGCCGGCGGACGCCGACACCGCCGTCCGCGCGGCCATCACCGTCGGCCGCCACCTGCAGGACGACCTCGCGCTGCCACACGTCGTGCTCGGCGCCCGAATCGAGCGTGAAGCGGTGCACATGCTCACGGCCGTGTACCACAACGCCGGCCGGTTCGCGCAGCGCGATCGGGCGGACGCTTATCTGATGCGGGTGGACTCGAACCTGGCAGCCCTGCGGCACGGGTTGAGCCAGATCAGGGCCGCGGGCGCGCTCGCGGACAACGCCGCGGCGCTCGTCGGATGGGCCCGGCACGACGCCCTGCCGCTCGCCGTCCGCCGCGAGCTCATCCTCGCGGTCGCATTCGGCTGGGCGTACAGCGACCCGGAAACCCGCGGCGGCCCCGCGGACGGCCGCAAGGAGGCACTCGCACAGCTCGCCGGCGCCGGCCTGCCGGCCGAGCTCGAGGGCATCGTCCGCCACGGCACGGCGGCGTTCGGCTACAACCTGCTGCGGCGACTGGTCGTCGCGTGGCGGTACAAGACTACGTGAGGGCGGGGCAGCGGCGGCCGGCCGTTGACATCCCGGCTCGCGGCCGCCGAGATTCCCATGGCGCGGTCACCAAGGAGCAACGCATGCCCCGCGTCATTTTCTGGGATGTTGATACCCAGTACGACTTCATGAAGGCCGACGGCAAGCTGTACGTGCCCGACGCCGAGCACATCATTCCGAACCTCAAGCGGCTCACCGACTATGCCCACGACCACGGCATCCGGATCGTGGCGAGCGCCGACGATCACGTGATGAGCGATCCCGAGATCTCGGACCGGCCGGACTGGAAGAGCACGTTCCCGGCGCACTGCATGCGCGGCACGCCCGGTCAGAGGAAGATCCCCGAGACGGCGCTGCGCGACCTGCTCGTGATCGAGCCCGCGCCGAGCGACTCGAAACCGCTCGCCGACCGCCTCCGCGGCCATAGGGGCGACATCCTCTTCCACAAACATCGCTTCGACGTGTTCAGCAACGAAAACGTGACGCCAGCGCTGGATGTGCTCGATCCCGAGGACATCGTGCTGTACGGCGTCGCGACCGACGTGTGCGACAAAGCCGCGGTGGAGGGCTTGCTGCAGCGCCGGCCGCACACCCGGCTGTTCGTGGTCACCGACGCGATCCGTGGCATCGACCGCGATGCGTCCGAGCACCTGCTGCGGGAGTGGGGCGACGAGGGCGTGCGCCTGGTAAAGACGAAAGAGGTTGTGGAGGAGGGGCTGGTCGAGGCGCTCGCTCGCGCCACCGCATGACCGCACCAACCGCGCCGCCCGTGTTCGGGCGGTTTTTTCTGCCGGGCCCCACCGACGTCCACCCCGAAGTCCTGGCCGCGATGCAGCGGCCGATGATCGGTCACCGCTCGAGCGCGATGGAGCGGCTGCTCGAGCGGCTGGCGCCGCCGCTCGCCCGCTTGTTCCGCACGTCGCGCACCGTGCTCGTCGGCACGACCTCGGCGACGGGGTTCATGGAGCTGGCGGTGCGCAACGGCGTGCGCCAGCGCGCGCTGTCGCTCGTCAACGGGGCGTTCAGCGAGCGCTTCGCCAAGCTGGTCCGCGCTTGCGGCAAGGAGTGCATCCGGCTCGACGTGCCGCTCGGGTGCGCCGTGGAGCCCGACATGCTGCGGGACGCGCTGCGCCGCACCCCGGTGGACGCCGTGACCCTCGTCCATTCCGAGACGTCGACCGGCGTGTTACAAGATGTCGCGACCCTCGCCGCGGTGGCGCGCGAGTTCGCCGACGTGCTGGTGCTGGTGGACGCGGTGACCTCGCTCGCGGGCTCGCCCGTCGAAACCGATCGCTGGGGACTCGACTTCGTCCTCACCGGGTCCCAGAAGGCGCTCGCCTTGCCGCCGGGGCTCGCGCTGGGCGTCGCTTCGGAGCGCATGCTGGAGCGCGCCAAGACGGTGCCCAACCGCGGGCTGTACTTCGATCTCGTCAGCTTTACTGAGGCGACCGCCAAGCACCAGCCCACCAACACGCCCGCGATCTCGCTGCTCTACGCACTCGAGACGCAGCTCGGGCGCATCGAGCGCGAGGGCGGCGTCGAGGCGCGCTGGCGACGACACGACGCGATGCGCTCGCGCGTGGAGGCGTGGAGCGAGGAGCGCGGCGTGCCGTTCCTGCCGCGGGCGGAGCGACGCAGCTGGACCGTGTCGTGCCTCAAGGTGCCGGAGGCCAAGGGTGCGAAGGCCATCGTCGGCGCGCTGAAGGACGCGGGCTGGACGATCGGCGCCGGGTACGGGTCCCTTAAGGAGACGACGATCCGCATCGGTCACATGGGCGACCATACGCTGGGCGCGCTCGAGGAGCTGCTGGCACTGCTCGCGGGGTTGCTGTCGTGACCCATCGGGTCGTGGTGGCCGACCGTGTAGCGGAGGGAGGGCTCCAGCTGCTCGCCGCGACGCCCGACCTCGAGGTGGCGAGCTTCGCCGGGAAGCCGCGGGAAGAGCTGGAGCGGGCGCTCGCCGGGGCGCATGCGCTGATCGTACGGAGCGAGACGCGGGTCACCGCGGACCTGCTCACGCGAGCGCCGCATCTCCGGGTGATCGCCCGGGCGGGCACGGGTGTCGACAACATCGATGTCCCCGCGGCGACGCGCCGCGGCATCGCCGTGATGAACGCGCCGGGCGCGAATACGGTCAGTGCGGCCGAGCATGCCATGGGGCTGCTGCTCGCGCTGGTGCGGCACATTCCGTGGGCTGCAGAGGCGATGCGGCGCGGGGAGTGGGACCGGAAGCGGTTCGAAGGGACGGAGCTGCGCGGCAAGACCATCGGGATCGTCGGGCTGGGGCGCATCGGCGGTCACGTCGCCCAGGTCGCCAGGGCGTTCGGGATGCAGGTGGTGGGGCACGACCCCTATCTCGCGCCCGGGCGCGCCCCCGAGCTCCAGGTGAAGCTCCTGCCGCTCGACCAGCTGCTGCGGCAGGCCGACGTCGTGACGTTGCACGTCGCGTACACGGAGGAGACGCACCACCTGATCAACGCCGAGCGGCTCCGGCTGATGAAGCCGACCGCCGTGCTCATCAACACCGCCCGCGGCGAGCTGGTGGACGAGCAGGCGGTGGCGGAGGCCATCAAGGCGAAGCGCATCGCCGGCGCGGCGATCGACGTGTTCGCGGTAGAGCCGCTGCCGGCCGACTCGGTGCTGCGACAGCTGCCCGGGGTGATCCTCACGCCTCACCTCGCGGCTTCGACGGCGGAGGCTCAGGAGCGGGTGAGCCTCGAGGTGTGCGGCGCCGTGCGTGAGGCGCTGGTCGCCGGGGACCTGTCGTTCGCGATCAACGTCCCCGGCATCTCGGGCGACCTGCTGCGCCGGCTGGGCCCGCTGCTCGATCTGGCGCGGCGGCTCGGGCGGCTCGCGCTGGCCCTGGTGGACGGGCCGGTGCAATCGGTCGAGGTCGCCTATGGCGGCAAGGACGAAACCGCACCGCGCCCCGTCCAGGTGGCGGCGGTCGAGGGGTTGCTGAGCGCCATGCGCGTGGAGCCGGTGAGCCTCGTGAACGCGCTGCTCATCGCGGAAGAGCGAGGCATCCAGCATGCTCGCAAGAGCGGCACGCCCGAGCCGGGGTTCGAGACGACGGTGGGCGTGAAGCTCGTGACGGCGCGGGGCCGGGTGCGCGTCACCGGCGCGCTCGCGGGTAACAGCCACGGCCGCGTGATCCGCATCGACGACTACCACGTGGACATCGCGCCCGAGGGGTGGATGCTCGTCATCCGCAACCGCGACGTACCCGGCGTCATCGGACGCGTGGGCACGCTGCTCGGAGGGGCGGGAATCAACATCGGGAGCTACCATCAGGCCCGGCGAGCGGCGCCCGGGACGGATGCGTTGGCGGCCATCACCGTGGACCAGCCGCTCACGAACGGAGTGCTGGAGCAACTCGGGCGCGCGCCGGACGTGTTGGACGTGCGCCTCGTGTATTTCGGGGAGTAGACCGCCGCTCGCTCGCCTCCCCACCGGCCACGCGCTAAGTTGCCGCTCATGCTGGACACCCTCGAGTCGCTGCGGGAACGACTCGCACCCCATTACGACGTCGAACGCCAGATCGGCGCCGGCGGCATGGCCCGTGTCTATCTGGCGGTCGAGCAGCATCCGCATCGCCGGGTCGCGATCAAGGTCATCGATCCCGAGCTGAGCAACCGCCTGCTGCGCGAGCGGTTCATCCGCGAAGTGGATCTGTCCTCGAAGCTCAGCCACCCCCACATCGTGCCGATCTTCTCGGCCGGAGAAGTCGACGGGCTGTTCTACTACGTCATGCCGTACGTCGAGGGCGAGTCGCTGCGGCACCGCCTGATGCGCGAGCGCAAGCTCCCGCTCGAGGCCGCGCTCCACATCACCCGCGACGTCGCCGACGCCCTCGCCTTCGCGCATGCGCAGGGGATCATCCACCGCGACATCAAGCCCGAGAACATTCTGCTGTCGGGCGACCACGCGATCGTCGCCGACTTCGGTATCGCGCGCGCGATCAGCGCGGCCGGCGCGCTGACCATCACGCAGACCGGACAGTCGATCGGGTCGCCCGGCTACATGAGTCCGGAGCAGGCGTTGGGCAGCGGTGATCTGGACGCCCGCACCGACATCTACAGCCTCGGGTGCGTGCTGTTCGAAATGCTGGCGGGTGAACCGCCGGTCCCGAGCCTCGCCGAGCGGCTCATCCACAACTGGGAGGCCCTGGAATCGTGCGATGCGCTGCGTCGGGTGGAGGGCGGGGTCGTGCGAGCCGTCAAGCACGCGATCTCTAGGGCGCTGGCACCGCTGCCGGATGATCGGTTTGCCACGGCAGCGGAATTCGCCGCAGCGCTCGGCGGATCCGCCCATCGTACCAGTGTGCCGACGCGGGGGATCTTCGCGAGCCGGCGGGGGCGCCGCATCGCGCTGGTGGGGGCGGCCCTCGCCGTGGCCGGCGCCGCCGCCGGGGCGTTCGTGTTGCTGCGGCGCCCGGCGTCCGGTCTCACAGACCGGCGCGTGGTCGTGGCCGTGATCGAAAACCACACGGGCGACCCCGCGTTCGACAATCTCGGTCACATGGCGGCCGACTGGGTGACGCAGGGGCTGGCGCAGACCGGTCTCGTCGAGGTCGTCCCCTCGATGTCCGTGATGATGGCGGCGGGAGAGCATGGTCCCGGCCACCTCGACGCGGCCGGACTGCGGGCCTTGGGCCGGGAGACCGGTGCCGGCACGGTTGTGTGGGGCGCCTACTACCGCCAGGGGGACAGCGTCCGGTTCCAGATCCAGATCTCGGCGGCGGCCGACGGCACGGTGCTACGGGCGCTCGATCCCGTGGCCGGGCCGCTGGCGCAGCCGCTCAGCGCGGTCGAGGCCCTGCGCCAGCGTGTCATGGCCGCCCTCGCGACGCTGTTCGACTCGCGGCTCAGCCGGTGGGCCACCACCGCGAGCCAGCCGCCCAACTTCCAGGCCTACCAGGAGTTCATCGCGGGCCTGGACCGGTTCGTCCAGTTCGACATGCGTGGCGCGATCGCGCACTTCGAGCGGGCGGCGGCGGTGGACACGACGTTTCGGCTGCCGCTCATTTTCGCCGCGAACGCGCACATGAACGTGGGGGAGTTCGCGGCGGCTGATTCCATCGGCCACGCCTTGGAGCGGCACGCCGCGCGGTTCGCTCCGCTCGACCGGGCCTACCTGGCGTGGGTGCTGGCGACCTGCCGGGGTGATGGAGCCGAAGCGCTCCGCGCCGCGCGCGCGATGGTGAGTCTCGCGCCCGCCTCCGAGGCTCTGTATCTGGTCGCCGAGGATGCGATGGCGCTCAATCGTCCGCGCGAGGCGGCGGACGCGCTCATCACGCTCGGCCCCGACCGCGGATTCACCCGCGGCTGGTGGGTGTACTGGTATGACCTGACCACTGCCTTGCACCTGGTGGGCGACCATCGCGCCGAGCTCAATCAGGCGCTCGAAGGGACGCGCCGGTTTCCCGACAACCCGCAGATCCTGAGCACACAGGTCCGAGCCCTCGCGGCGCTGGGCCGGGTGGAGGCGATGCGGCGCCGGGTCGCCGCGAGCGTGAACCTTCCTCCCGTGCAGGGCTGGGCGCCGGTCGATGTGCTGCTGCTGGCCGCCGTCGAGCTGCGGGCGCACGGCCACGCCGCGGCGGCGGACACGACGCTGGCCCAGGCTCGCGACTGGCTGGCGGCCCGTCCGCCCGCGGAGGCGGGATCCGAGGCGCACCAGTTTCGCGTGGGGCTCGTCGCCTACACGGCGGGCCGGCTCGCCGACGCGCAGCGCGAATTCGAGCGCCTGGCGGCGCGCGGGGGTCCCGGCCGGAGCGACTCGCTCGCGGCCGTCGCCGTGATGGGCGACGGGTGGGACCAGATGGACTACCTCGGGTACCTGGGCGCCATCGCGGCGCGCCAGGGGAACCGCGACCAGGCGCTGCGCGTCGACCAGGCGCTCGCGCGCGTGAAGCGGCCGTATCTATTCGGCCGGCACACGGTGTGGCGGGCGCGGATTCAGGCGTTGCTCGGCGAGCGGGACGCCGCCGTGGCCCTGCTCCGCGATGCGTTCGCCCGGGGGTACCCGCACGCCCACGGGCTGCACATCGATCTCGCGTTCGATTCGCTGCGCGACTACCCGCCGTTCCAGGAGCTGCTCAAGCCGAAGCAGTAGGGCTGCGGCAGCGCGGGAGCTTCTCCGATTCGCAGTGTTACGCATGCTCGAAATGCGTCTTATGCTGCGGGGCGTGCAGTCCAACGCCGCGCCGGACGCTTGTCTTGCGGCGCAACGCATCATGCGTCGCAGCCGATTGCTCGCGGCGTTAGGCTGCGAGACTGGACACGGTAGGGGAGAAGGTTGCAGTCTAATGGTAGTTCTATGAGAGCGATTGGTAAGGGTAGACTTCGTCGTCGCTGATTGCTGAGGGTGTTTGCCCCGGACAATCAGCCCACCCTGTTGGTGCAACGAGGTCTTGCGCTGCTTCGGCGTTCGCAGAGCAGTCTTCTTCCGCATCGTTCTCCTCCCCTCGAGCTGCCGGTCCGACTTGGACGAATTGCCAGCACGACGGTCACGCGCGCAAACCATGGTTCTATCTGAGACTCGGCACGGAGCCGGCCTGACGCTTCTTCGGGTTCTGCAGCGGGGCCTAGAGTTAGGCGAGTGCCTCGGCGTGACTGCTCGCCGGGCGAACTAGAATTATCGAGACTGCCCTCCGCACCCTCGTCCTGGTACCGGGAGCCGCCGGCGAGAAGAAACGCCCACCGCCGCCTCGGGGCCAGGCCTTAGCGCGCTGGCGTGGTCAGCTTTGTCGGATCGTAGTGCTCTCCTTTCTTCCAGAGCCGGAGCGTGAGTGCCGCGAGCTTGCGGGTAAGCGTCACCCGTGCGAGCTCGGGCCGCAGTCCTCGAGTGATCAGGTTGCGGTAGAACTCCTGGAGTGGACCGGGCCGCGCGGTGGCGGCCGTGGCCGCGCCTTTGAACACGTCTTTGAGCACGCGATTGTGGTTGCGATTCAGCCCGCGGGTCATCGGGGAACGCCGCCGCCGCACGGCCTGGCCAGCGACCATCGTATAGTCGGCGCTGGACCGAGTCACCACCGCCAGCCCGGCGAAAGCCCACAGGTTCCGCTTGGTCCGAAACCGCCAGGGCGTCTGCATCGTGGCCAGGAGCAGGGCCACGCGGACCGGTCCCAGAAATGGGATGGTCCGCAGCACGGGCCACGCCGGATCCCGGCGCGCCTCCGTGACCATGGCTGCCTTCGCCTTGGGGCGCAGCTTCCGCAGGACGTCGAGCTCGGCGTAGAGCGCCTCGGCCCGGAACCGGGCCCCCGGATCCGCGAGCTGGGCCAGCCACTGCCCGCGGGCGCGGGCCTGATACACCTGGGTTCCCCGGGTCGTGATGGCGCGGGCCCGGAACAGCGCCTTGAGCCGGAGCATCACGCGGGTCGCGTCCTCGACCAGGTTTCGGTACGTCCGCGTGAGCTCCTTCAGCGTTGCCCGGTCGGCGCTCCCGTGATAGACCGCGCGCAGCGCGCCGCGGCGCAGCAGCTCGGAGAGCTGGTCGGCATCGACCTGATCCCCCTTGTTGCCCTGGCGCGGCGTTCCGCGCCGATCGCACACGACGACCCGATCGACGAGCGGCGCCAGCAGGTCGTACAGCCACTGCGCTTGGGTGCCCTCCTCGAAGGTGACATGCCGGGTCCCGCGCATCCCGCAGACGAACTCCGTCAGAGCGCCACCGTCGGTCGGCAGCACACTCCGTGCGATCACCCGCCCGCTTTCCTCCCGCACCGACGCCACCGTGGTTGCCTGGTGGACGTCCAACGCGACATACTTGGTGGTCCGTTTCATGAGAGCCGCTCCTTGCTGTGGGCCACGGGTCTTGGTCGACTCCATGGTAGCAGCAAGGGGCGTGCTCTCAACATGCGTTAGGCCGCGAGGTTTGTGATGGACGATTTAGAGTTGGCGAACGCAAGCATCAGGCGCGGCGCGCGCCTCGCGCAATTTGGATTCCCCGGCTTCGCGATATTCGCCAGCCTGTTCGTGACGAAGATGATGCTTGAGGTAGACGCGGCCGCCCTTGCCGTTCTTGTCATTCTCGTGGCCGCCGCTACTAGCGCCGTGATCTTTGTTCACGCTCGACGGCTCGGCCGCTTCCACTTAGCGGTCGATGGCATTCATGCTCCGAATGGCTGGACTCTGCCCTGGAACGCCATCACACGGGCTGAATACCACAATGGTTCGTTCTCTTTGCACGATGGCGCCGGCCGAGAATTACGAGTCGCGATCATGTTTGCAATACCTCAAGCCACCGTGCTAGCGGCAATTCGCGCGCGCCTGCCCGGCGGGATCCAGATCGTGAACGATCCGTTGGCTGGCTCGCGGCCTAACTAGCGCTTGCAGCTGCCGGGCGCGACAACCAAGTAGGGAATACATTCCATTTGTGTGCCTGCTCATGACCGGAACCCCACCCAGATGCCGCGGCGCCTGCGGGTGTCGCGCCCGCAGCTGAAGCGCGATCCGTTAGGCAGCACACCAGAGCCCAAGCGGTCTCGTGTACATGTTCATAGGCCCGCTTCGCAAGACCCGTCACGCTGCCTTGCTTGTCGTTGCTCTTGCGGGCTGCGCGACGCGCCGGAATGATACCGACGCCTCACGTCAGGAGAGCGCGTCGTCATTGGCCGCGTCCCTGCTAGATCTTCGGACCGTTGCACCGCGAGTTCTAGTCGACCTCACTGGGAGCGACTCGGCCACGAGAGTCCTCATCGTTGGTGCACTGCGGCTGCCGAACGGTCGTATCGCAGCTGCCGATGCCGAGTCGCAACGTCTGATCTACTACGACCCCGGCGGCAATCCAGTCACTACGATCCACCTGCGCACGCTCGGCGTGCGCGCCCGACAACTCATCCGCGTGAGTGCCGATACCGTCGCTCTAATGGGAATCTCCACAGCAGTCGTGTTCACTGGTAATGGCCAGCTGCTCCGACGGTTCGACGCCGCCGATGTCCTCGGCGATCTCCCGCAAGGAGGAATACGCATCGTACTCGGAGTCCTCGGGGGTGGCCGCGCGTTCATCGGCCGGTTGGGTCAGCATTTTAGGCCGGCGCCGGGACAGTCGCGATGGATCGACTCGATCGCGATTGCCGCTGTGGGGCCGGACATGCGGATAACACGCGTACTCGGCCCGTTGCCTGGAGTAGTTGGAGCACTCAAAGATTCTCAGCCACATCAGGTGTGGTTCGCTCCGCATGCTGTCTCCGCGTCCACTGACTCCACGTTCTACTACGGCTTTGGAGATGCATATGAGATTGCCGCATTATCTGCGACCGGTGAGACGACCAGAGTGATTACTCGTTCCTGGCAGCGGATCGCCGTGACCGACGCCGACATCTTCGCCTACATCGATGGATGGGGCACCCGCTGGATCACGAGCACCGGCGCGGTAGCCGAGGCTCAGAGACGAGAGATGCGGTCGGATCCCTTCTTCGAGTATGTCCCTGCCTTCTCACAATTCCTTGCAAGCGCATCTGGCGAGCTCTGGGTGCGAACACCAAATCTCGTGGATGCACAGTGGAATGGTGAGCTCAATACAGTTCCGCTCGCCCCAAGCGATTGGAGCGTGTTTGACCACATGGGCCGCTGGCGAAGTACACTCATGCTCCCGGCCCGGTTCTTCCCTACAGATGCTGGTTCGGATTACCTCCTGGGTATTGAGTACGGCTCCGGCAGGTCGCGCAAGCTGGTGGCGTACGACCTGCCTAAGGAATGGACTCCCACAGTCAGGTGACGGCGGGAAGACGGCGCCCGTCGCCTGTGGTAAAATTGCATTTGTGAATACCCCAGTGAGGCGCCGCAGCTTAGGCGCGATCCGTTAGCGCGACAGAATGGGGTGGGGATTTCCATGGCCTCGAGCAACGCGATATGCCGGATCGGCGTGTTCTACGATGGGTCTTTCTTCGCATATGCTCGTCGCTACTACTACCAAGAGCGCGACCTAGGCTGGCTCCGGTATCTGCCGCTTCACGCGTTCATCGAGGCGTTCATCGCCCAAAAGGAACAGGGATACGCGAGCTACAGGGTTGTATATGCGGCCTGGCACCAGGGGCTCTTCACGAGCAAGAAGGCCACACCGGAGCAGCTCCGATTTGACCGCAATCAGCATCACGATCTAATGCACGCGGGGGTTGAGCCCAGGTACCTGCCCATGTCTCAGACGCAGGGTGAGAAGGGCATCGATGTGGCCCTCGCCGTCGACGCCCTTCAGGTCGGCCTGGACGGCAAAATCGACATTGCCGTGCTCGTGACAGGAGACGGAGATTTCGTACCGTTGGTCAGAGCGCTCAACAAGCAAGGCGTTCGGGTTCTGGGTGTCTACTTCGAGTTCCAGACGAAGGATGGCAAGAAGAGTTTCATAAATGAGCGGCTGCGCTCAGTTGTCAACTACGCCGTGGATGTCAACGCTCTTGAGAACGACAAAGAATACAAGCAGGCCTTCAAGTCGCTGTTTTGGAAGAGCGCGGAGTTCGAGGACTCGTAGCGGCTGCGATGGCAAGCGCGCGCAAAGCGGTCCCGCGTGGCGCATCGGCTCACCGGGTCCTCGTTCCTCGAACACAAGCTGTCGGCCTTATGCGACTAGCGGAGGAGTTCATTGATGCCGCTGACTCCGCAGCTCGAACTGGAAAGACTCCAAACAAGGTCGCGCTTTACTTGTACGGCCACGCTCTTGAGCTGATGATCAAGGCGGTGCTCGTATGTGCGGGGTCCGACGAAAAACGCCTTCGGCGCTTGGGCCACGATCTCTCAAGTGCCTTCCGATCGATCGAATACAAGATCGGCGAGATCTTCGGCGAGATTAAAAACAAGATCTCCAGCGGCTACAACATGCGCGAGATCATCGACCACATCGACGAACTCCGCTTCCGCTCGCAGGCCGAGAAACACGAG
>WNGR01001236.1_pt1 | contig 28686 bp, 26 predicted proteins | sample 5407581 | NCBI WGS metagenome assembly WNGR01 (sample SAMN13153383, study PRJNA577476) | soil metagenome | isolation source: 80 cm soil or saprolite under Garry oak tree replicate 2 | place: USA:California | collected 2016-06-15
TTTTTTCCCCCTGAACGGAAAACATCACTCGAGTAGCTGAGTTTCCAGAGCCGCCAGGTAGGCAGCAGGGTCTTTGCGAAAACGGAACTGCTGGCGACGCGCTTGCTCACGATAGCGCAGGTGTGTCCGCAGTTGCCTCCAGGCCTGGTAATCGCTGGGTTGCAGATCGGCCGCCTGCAAGTCCTCGTGTTTGCTCACCACCACCGCCATCAAACGGACGGAGCCGCGCACCACGACCCCAGGAATAGCCCCTCTGCGTCCCGTCGCCCGACGCTCATGCGCACGAGCGACGCCAAAACAATGTTCTAGATCATTATTGGTGCAAGGCAGGTCTGGCACATCATAGCACTGAAACAAGCCGGGCGCAAAGTTCTCGCTGATCTCCACAAAATGATCGATAGCCTCGCTCAACGTGCCCAGACTCGCTTTCTGTTCTTGCATCTGCGCAAGATGCAGCAGATACGTCTCCCGAACCTGAGTACCCGTCTGCTGCTCATGATGAGCCAAAATGTGAGCGGCCTGATACACCAGCGCATAGGCGTCTTTGATGGGAGACCACAGTCCCGCTGTGCGCGAGAGCGCCTTGATGAGAATCTGCTGCAAGTGCTTCAGTGCTGGTGGAAGGCTTTTTTTTGTTCGACACGGGCAATGGAGTCGCTGATCTGGATAAGCCGGTCCTGCAATTTGAGGCCAGAGGCTTCTAACGGTGGACGTCCATCATCGGTCAACGAGCTTCTCACCGCCAAGCAGTAGCCCCTGATTGCTTCGGCCTCTGGGTCACTGCGTTCCTCCAGGGCTCGTTCGAGAGGTCGCACCCCTCGCACGTGCTTCTTCAGTTCGGTCTTGGCATGTCGATCCGCGTCGTAGAGCGGCTTGGTGGCATCGCGCAGGTAGTGAAACTGACAGAGCTGATGGGGCACCTCGGGGAAGACAAAGGCCACGGCGCTCCCGATGGTTTCTTCCCCATCAGAAATGACCCCTTTGACCGGCACCTCGAGGCGTTCCAACTGTGCCTTGACTTCGGTGAGTAAGGTCGTCAGATCACCCTGCGAACTGCTGAGCAGGGGACGCGCCAACAGGATCTCTTCCGAGAGGCAATCACGCACCACCCAGAGCACCTCGTGCCCCACATCTGGCTGCAATCCATCGATGGCGAGAATCACACGCCCTTGCTTCTGCAACCGCTCCTTGATCCGCTCATGATCCATCACGCGCAAGGCGACCAGTTCTTCATAGCGCTGCATTAAATTCGTCACACTGCGTTCCGTGATGCTCACCCCACGGCTCAGCAGAGCACGATGCATCTCTGGCACGCTGCGATGTTCGCGAAAACGCCAGTGGCCAATCAAGGCAATCACCTCCAGGCCAAATTCGCCATGCGGCAGCGCCCATCGTCCTTCTTCTTCGGGACGGTAAGCTAGATGATAGCACGGACACTCCGGCTGCATACAGCGACGGACTACAATCGTCAACTTCCAGAGCCCATCCAACTTGGTCACCGTGCGATGGCCGTGATAGCCTACCCACAGCGGCTGACCGCACTGCTGGCAAGACTCTTTCAACGGGGTCAGCGTGATGGCGTGCGTCGCTTCGGGACGCGGGGGGTCGGGTTCGTCGGACCACGGTCGTTCTCCTGCTGAGCTGTTCATCCTCCTTCTTTCCTTTAGGCTACACCTGCTGTCAAGCTCTCTTTTCCGTTCAGGGGAAAAAAACGCGTCGGTTTGCTTCAGAAGCTTATTATAGACTGTAAGCAGCGGATGAGCGTCTAGCAGAACAAGGGAATACAAGAAGTATCTTCTTGAGAAGAATTTCTAGCTGGAAGACCACATTTAGAACATTGAAACAAGGTCTCAAAGGAGAAGGTTTCACTTCAATGTTCTAGGGGTGAGTAGCGAAGCTACTACACCCGCAAAGTAACACTAGAATAAAACAGGAAGAAACATTCACACAGGCAGACTGGGCAGCAACCACAACCACAATTTCAACCAATCGGCATGTCACCCACAGTAGGCACGCATATCGATGGAATGCTAGAGGCCGATAGTGAGCAATACGAGACGCTGCTGGAGGCCAGGTCAAAGCCGCATGTCTTAGACAATTTCACGGTGAATCGTGTCAAGCAGGCATTTACCACGCAAAAGAATGACTTCTGGATGTTTGAAGAACAGTTGCGCCGTTGGCAATCTGGGCCCCTGACCGATGCGCAGCATCAGGAAGTCGCACGCCTAGTCGAACAGATGAAGAAGTTGAGAGAGAACAATACGAGGGTGCTGACGCTGGCCGAGGAGCTGAGCAAGGGCACGATAGAGAAACAGATGGCAAAGTCTGATGAGCAGCTGGGGATGGAAATGCTCCTCCGGGTGATGGAGGGAAAGGATATATAAGCCAGAGGTAGCTCCCGGATAACGAATAGTAGGAATTAAAACAATTTGTAACAATGCTCTCAGCTCCGGCTCAACAATCGGAAACTGGCGTAGCGCTCTAGTAACAGTACAGAAGAAAAGGGTCAGTCTCATGCAAGGGCTGATTGCGGAGTGCGAGCAACGTATATTTAAGCAGAACGACAAACAGGCCCTGTAGAAGCAAACAATTGCCATGACGTACTCAATCAAGTATGATAGATACATGAGGTTGAGCGTGAGATGAAATGAGGGTAGATAGTAGTGAAAACAGTTTTAGCCATTTCGCATCCAGATCTTGCTATCGAATGGCACCCTGAAAAAAATGGCGATCTCACTCCAGAGCATGTTATCGCGGGGAGTCATACAAAAGTGTGGTGGCAATGTCGTGTTGAGCCAACTCATGAGTGGCAAGCTGTTATTCGTAAAAGAGTTCGTGGCAATGGGTGTCCAATGTGCAAAGGCAAGGTAGCAACGCCGACTAGTTCGCTCAGAGCCTTGCATCCTTCTCTTGCAGAAGAATGGCATTCCCTGAAAAATGGGATGCTGACTCCAGATCAGGTACGACCGGGAAGTGGCAAAAAGGTCTGGTGGCAGTGCCGCACTGATCCCTCGCATGAATGGCAAGCGACTATTGTAGATCGCGTAGGAGGAACTGGATGCTCAAAATGTAGAACGCCGGTAGGAACGTTTAAGCAGTCTTTACTAGAGTCTCATCCTCAACTAGCCAGTGAATGGCATCCAACAAAGAACAATGAACTCATGCCTCATGATGTGGGTCGAGGTAGTAATAAGAAAGTGTGGTGGCAATGCAGTGTAGATCCCTCTCACGAGTGGTTGGCACATATACCTAGCCGTGTGAGAGGACATGGTTGCCCGGTCTGCAGCGGCCTCAAGGCGGTTTCTACTGCATCATTGAAAGCACTTCACCCCACTATTGCAGCAGAGTGGCATCCGACGAAGAATGGCGAATTAGCTCCAGAGAATGTCAAGCCTAAAAGTAATAAAAAAGTGTGGTGGCACTGTGATGCAGAACATGAATGGGAGGCAGTCATTCAACTCCGAGTAAATGGCTCAGGAAAATGCCCCATATGTACCGGACGTCTTGTGACCTCCCTCAATTCATTACAAACGCTCTATCCTGAACTTTCACAGGAGTGGCATCCGACAAAGAATGGTAGTCTTACTCCAACTGAGGTAAAACCAGGTAATTCTGAAAAAGCCTGGTGGAGGTGTCGCAGAGATAGTACCCATGAATGGCAAGCCACGATTAACAGCAGAGTGCGAGGTAATGGATGTCCGATGTGTCGCCACCTGATTGCAACTCCTGAAACCTCTTTAATGGCACTTTACCCAGAGCTTTCATCAGAATGGCATCCTGAGAGGAATAGCGACCTTACGCCTGATCAAGTAGTTCCAGGAAGTGGAAAAAAAGTGTGGTGGCGATGTCACAAAAATGAAACTCATGAATGGCAATCATCTGTCAGTGGTCGTGTACGAGGGCGTGGTTGTCCCGTTTGCGCAAATAAGGTTGTCAGTGCAACAAATTCGCTATGTCAGCTTTATCCTCACATCGCAGCAGAATGGCATCCGACCAAAAATGGGTCTCTTACACCCGATCAAGTAGTTCCCGGGAGCGGCAAGAAGGTCTGGTGGCAATGCCGCAAGGATTCTTCTCACGAATGGGAGACTGCTATTGCAAACAGAGCAAAAGGAACAGATTGCCCAATATGTGCGGGAAAAACTGTAACTGTTGCGAACTCGTTACACGCTTTGTATCCACATCTAGCAAAAGAATGGCACTTAATAAAAAATGATGGTCTCACCTCGCGTGATGTCTTGCCTGGAAGTCACCGACGTGTCTGGTGGCAGTGTCAGGTAGATCCTACCCATGAGTGGCAGGCTATGATTGCAAATAGATCTCTGGGTGGAGGAATATGTCCTCTCTGCGTTTCCCTTCTCACGCTACATCCTACACACGTCTGGCAAGCAAAAATTGTGGGTCGCGCCAAGAGGGGATACGGATGTCAGAAGTGCAGTGGACGAGTTCCTACACCAACAACCTCCTTACAAGCTCTCTACCCCCAGCTTGCTCGGGAATGGCACCCGACCAAAAACGGAACGCTTACACCCAATGATGTTGTTCCAGGAAGTGGAACAAAGGTGTGGTGGCGGTGCCAAATTGATACTTCTCACGAATGGGCAGCCGTGATAGCCAGCCGCGTACACGGAAACGGTTGTTTGATCTGTAGCGGACAGGTGGCAACGCCAACAACGTGTTTGTCTTATCTTCGTCCTGACCTCGCAGTTGAATGGCATCCGACGAAGAATAGGCCGCTGACGCCAGACGACGTGAAGCCTGGAAGTGGAAGAAAGGTCTGGTGGCAATGTCAGGTAGAGCCAGCGCATATATGGCACATGACGATAAACTATAGAGCGCAAGGACATAGGTGTCCCATGTGCCAATCGTTACAAGCCTTGTATCCCCGTTTAGCCGCCGAATGGCATCCAACGAAGAATGGTACACTCACCCCTGATACAGTAAAGGCCAGAGGCGAACAAAAGGCTTGGTGGCAGTGCCGGAAAAACCCATCGCATGAGTGGCAGGCATCAATTTCCAGCCGCGTCAGAGGCGGGAAATGCCACATCTGCGTTAGCAAGAAGGTGACTCTGGCAACTTCACTCCAAGCCCTATACCCCCACATAGCAGCAGAGTGGCATCCCGTAAAAAATGGGAAGCTTACCCCAGATCAGGTATTACCGCGAAGTAACAAGAAGGTGTGGTGGCGATGCCAAAGCGATCCTTCTCACGAGTGGGAAAGCATGATTACGAATCGGATAAAAGGGGAGGGCACAAGATGCCCTCTGTGTTCAGGTTTAATAGCAACCTCCATGACCTCGCTGCGGGCGTTGTACCCTCACCTTGCCGCCGAGTGGCATCCGACTAAAAACGGTATACTTACGCCTGATGATGTTATACCCGGCAGCGAGAAAAGGGTATGGTGGCGTTGTCAGGGAAAAATAACCCATGAATGGGAGGCACGAATCTATGATCGAACAAGAAGCAGTAATTGCCCAGGATGTAACAACCGATGGACGCTCTCTGTACTTCGGAGCTTTATCGGCTCCCTTCGAGAGCACCTTACCACGTTAACCGCAGCAGAGCTCTACCTCCTGTTTCAACAAAATGGCTTGCTGACGGGAAAAAGCAAAGCATTTGCCAAAGCTCTAGCAACAGGAAGATTTCCTCTTGCTGAAATTGAGAAATTTCTCGAAGGAGTCCCCTCGCTCGTTGATCAATTCCTTGACGATCCCACCCAAACACTTGAGTCCTTAGAGAAACAGGAGCAAGAACTCGATGTCATTGAAGAGGAAATGCTCCAATCAGAAATGCATGATGAATTGGTTAATGAAGAAGAAAGCGATGGATATGTGCTGCCAGTGGTAGAGACAAGAAAAGTCTTGGCAGCCTTTGATCACGCTCGTACATATTCTGCAGACGAAGATGCAGTTGAATTTCTCATCAGCTCTGCGCTTACGAAAATTTGGCGGCACACATTCCGTGATGAAGTAACAGCGATTGCCCAAGCGAGGAGCGCGAGTGGTAGCGAGTACATGGAACGGGTCAAGGAGCGGTTCCTGATGGAGTACGAGCAAGCAAAAGCACTCGATATTCCATCTGACTATGCTTTTCACATGGACAGTAAGCTTGTCCCCCCAAACCTCATGCAGCGGCTTGGTGCCGTTCGTGTTCGCGAACAGAAGCGAGTCGGGAACTGGTCTGGTACAGGCGCAGGCAAAACGCTTTCTGCGATTCTTGCCAGCAGAGTGATCAATGCTCAATTGACGGTCATTTGTTGTCCCAATAGCGTTGTGAAGGGATGGCAAGATGCGATTTTCGAGAGTTTCCCTCAGAGCCTCGTTAAAGCCAAGACCTTTACACCAAATTGGGATGAAGAGAAGGAAAATGAGTTGGGTTTTGGAAGAGTGGACATGGATCAAAACCCCCGCTATCTTGTGCTCAATTATGAGAGTTTTCAGCAGGAAGGAGCAGCCAGAAAGATACGGATGCTGACCAAACAGGAAACAGTTGATTTGATTATTATTGATGAGATTCACTATGCAAAGCAACGCCAGGTGGAAGATATGTCAAGGCGGAGAAAATTAGTGGCGGCCATGATTGCCTTCGCTACTCAACAGAATCATGATCTGCATGTACTTGGCATGTCAGCAACTCCCGTCATTAATAATCTACAAGAAGGCAAGAGCATGGTAGAACTCGTTACCGGTCTCACACACGATGACTTGCAGACACAGCCAACTGTACCCAATTGTATGTCTCTTCATCAAAAACTCGTCCGATTAGGTATTCGCTGGATGCCAGAATATCGTATCGGGTATGAGCAGCAGGAGATTGAGGTCGACTGTAGTTCATACCTCAATGAAATTCAAGAATTAGGTCAACAAGGATCTCCTCTGGCGCTGGAACACATCTTGACCAAGGCCAGGTTAACAGTGATTCGTCAACAGGTTTTGCCAAAAACGCTTATCTATACCCAGCTTATTCACGGTATTGATCAACTACTGTGGGATGCGCTTACAGAGGATAGGTGGAAGATCGGTTTCTACACAGGAGAAGAGAAATCAGGACTTAATGGATTTCTTCATGGCGATATCGATATTCTCATTGGCACGAGTGCGATCGGCACGGGAGTAGATGGACTACAGCACGTCTGTAATCGGCTGATCGTCAATGTCTTACCTTGGACAGCAGCGGAATTTGAACAGCTCAAAGGACGCATTTTTCGTCAGGGTCAACGGCGGCCTGTAACCCTGATTTTGCCACTCACCTATGCTATAGTGAATGGAGAACGCTGGTCCTGGTGTGAGTCGAAGATGCAACGCCTCCATTTCAAGAAATCTGTTGCTGATGCAGCAGTAGACGGCGTGGTACCAGAAGGACACCTGCGTACTCCTGCTCAGGCATATCAAGATCTTATGGCTTGGCTCAAGCGGCTAGATGAGGGGAGAACGAACACAGTCACGCGATCTCAGATCATTGTGCCTCTTCCAGAGGAAGACGAGATCGAAGTACAACGTCGGCATCAACAATATGGGGCATTTTCAGCAATAAATCGTATCTGGAACCAGAGCCAGAGCGAGAAAACGCATGAGCGCCTGCAGGTCAACCCAGAGGAATGGGCACACTATCATACGCTTTACCGAGAAAAGCGCAAGGATTGGGCAGTCGTCCCATACAAGGAAATGATCAACTGGTGTCAAGAACGCAGTGGCAAAGTGATTGGAGATTTCGGCTGTGGGGAAGCCTTGCTTGCTCAGGCGGTATCGGATCGTCACACGGTCTATAGTATAGATCATATCGCCATCAATGAGCATGTGATTGCTTGTGACATGTCACATGTTCCCCTTGATGATGAGACACTCGACGTTGCCATATTCTCGCTCTCATTGATGGGGGCTAACTTTACTTACTATCTTCGCGAGGCTCACCGGACCTTGAAACTTGATGGGCAGCTCCACATCATTGAAGCAACGGAGCGTTTTACCCATCGAGAGCAGTTTACAAAAGACCTGGAGGGGCTAGGCTTTGATGTCATACGTGTGGAAGACTTATGGAAGTTTACCCATATACGAGCTATAAAGACTGAGCAGAGAGTGCGCAAGCAGGTCGAACTGCACTTCTGATCTTCCTCTTCAGAAGCGGTTAAGAAAGGGTTGATATTACGGGTAGTCTCCCTATTTCGTGTTGATGACGGAAGGAAGAACCACCGTCATCAAAAGCTCTTTGATGGTCCAGATATGATCAGTGAGTCCAGCAGCCATAGCGGGCGCCCGTGGTTGCCAGCGTTGTTGTCCAGAGCCAGCAACTTGCTCCACCCGCAGCGTCTTGACTGGACGAGTCAAATTGTAGACCCAATCTTCCCAACTGCAAGCGGCTCGTAACAGCCTGAGTCGCTTGGAGTAGGATAAACTCTTACGTACCAAGCGTCCATTCATCTGACGTGAGGTCAGATGCGTGCGTTCAACATAGGCGGTCTGCTCACCAAGCAGAGCCTTCACCTCTTGCGGGTCCCCATAGACCACTTGTGTATGCACAGCAATGAGTTGCCTGCCACAGCGCTCTTTGAGTTGGGTCATCAACTCGAGTGCCACTTCTTCCTCCGTTTTAGCAATGGCCCGTCCAATGCGCAGCCGACTGTCTATCGCGATCGTCGTGCCCCGCCAGAAGCTGCCTCGGGCCTCCTCGACGCCTCGCCCCCTTTTTCGCCCTTGTGGCCGACGTAGGTCCACAGGGCGTCCAGTTGCGCACGACTGACGGGATAGTTCGCTAACAACACCGCCTCGATCTCTTCCACATGCCCGGCGGCTCGTTGCAGCCACTCACACACCGTCTCTTCTTTGACCCCTTTGATGCGATGAATCGAGGCCCCGCTATTGCGATCCGCCAGCATCGCCAGACAGTCCAGGATGGTTTGTGGCGAATGATGGCAGCCGTGAAAGACCGTTCCTTTGGTTTCGGCATACGTCCTTTGGCACGTTTTACACTGGTAGCGTTGTACTCCTTTGGCCGTCTGCCCAAATTTACGGATGGTGCCATGCCCGATTTGGGCATACTCTGGGCAGTCGGGGTTCCAACAAAATGATCCCGCTGGCGCCAGACCTGCCTGATCCATTCCCTTTCTCCTTTGTGTTGGTACTTGCCACATTATACATCAACACAAAGAAGGGAGACTACCCAAATTTCCTCAGTGATGATTTGAACCGATAGTACTCTGCATTGACTTGCTACACTGGGTCCGCTTATACTGACTGGCAAGCCAATGAAAAGGCTGACAACTTCTTTCCGTCCGGAGGAGACTGGAATGATAGGTGCAGATGCCTATATCGGCAGGCTCATTGGGGGCTATCGTTTAGTTGCTGATATCAGCAACAACCCTTGTAGTTATGTGTACCGGGGAGAGCAGCATTTTCATACAGGACGTACCGTCGCCATCAAGCTCTGGTATTCCATACACCTCTCCTCACAGCAACAGCCTCGCTTTCTCCAGGAAGGCCGCTTGCTCAAAATGCTGAAACACCCTCATCTGCTGCCCATCCTGGATAGCGGCATACACGAGGATGTGCCTTACTTGGTCACTGAGTACGCTCCCAGAGGCTCCTTGCGAGACCACATCAAGCGTCAATCTCTCCACTCAATCCCCATACAGGAATCATTGACTCTCCTTTCACAGGTAGGGCAGGCTCTCCAGTACGTCCATCAGCTCAATATCACCCATGGGAACCTCAAACCTGAAAATATTCTCTTCACTGCTCACGGAGATGCGCTGCTCACAGACGTGACGATCAGCGCCCTGCTGGATGCGGCAAGCAGCGCATTTACTCACAACCTCAGCTCGGCTCGTTACATGGCGCCTGAACAGTTTCAAGGCATGACGAGCAAGGCCAGCGATCAGTATGCACTGGGCTGTATTGCCTATGAACTTCTTACCGGCAGCGTCCCTTTCGCCGCTGCTGATTTTTCAGCGCTGGAACTGAAGCACGCAACGGAAAGTCCGCCAGCCCTGACGCAGCTCAATATGCTTCTCCCCCTACGCCTTGAGGAGGTAATCCTCAAAGCGCTGGCCAAACAGCAGGCCGCTCGCCATGCCAGTGTGAAAGACTTGATCACAGCACTGGGCACAGCCCGCCTATTACAGCCACGCCTACTTACTACAACTGTTTGGCCCCGTGCTACTCTCCCCGCTCTCTCTTCTTTCCAGTCTCCTGCTCAGCTAACAAGTACTGTTGACATGTCTCAGAAGATCGAGCATCAGCAGGCGCAGGAAGACAACCTACCCGGAGATCCTGAGCACTCTAGAAAGCCTCCTGATATCTGGCAGCAAATCGATATACCTGTCCCTGCAACACCAGAGCCATGTGAGGAGGAGGGAGAGCATCAAGAGGATGTGGGCCCTCTCGTTGCTTCTCCGGCAGAAGCGTGCGAAAATGGAGCGGAGAGCGCACAGGTACACACAAACATCGTGACGGGGCAGCTTGACGTAGCTGAACTAGCTACTGCCGTTTCACTCGTCATCGAGGCACCTCACCCTCAAAGCGTCAGCTGGGAACAAGCAACCCTCCCTATGACTGTGATTGTCGACTCGCGGGCGGAACTGGCAACAGGTACTTATGCCGGCGTCACCAAGGCCGTATCCCCCACCAGCGGAGGCAGGATGGGCAGTGGCCGCCGAAGTGGCCATCAAGGTTCCAAGTATCTCTGGCTGGCTGTTACGGCTTTGTCGATAGTCATCGCCGCCATGATCGTAGCCATCTCTTCCTTTGCTTTACCCCTGGCCCTTTCACCAAGAACGGCTGCTCACCTGACTCCACAGGCGCGTTCAGGAGCGCCTTCAACAGGACCATCGCAGGTCCCATCACCCCTGCCATCGCCTACTCCATCTCCACAGCCTTCACCCAGGCCGACCGCGACGCCTAGTCCTACCCCATCGCCCAGACCCACGCCAACACCTACATCTGCGTCAACATCAGGGCTGGTTGCTACCCCCAGCCAGTTCTATGCAGAGAGTGACTGTCCATTCCATGGACATCGGTACACCTGTATTGCCACACTGTCTTTGCCCCAAGGGTATCAAGGCAATCTGGCATGGTCTGCATCCAGCACTGGCTTAGACCAGGTCTCCTTGAGCCCGTCAGCGGGCGTGCTGTCCCCAGGTCAGCAGCAGCAGGTAACCATCCAAGTACGCGCTACCTGCCCTATCAGCGGCTCCCTCACGTTTTCAGCAGGAGGAAGTACCATCACTGTACCGTGGAGCTGTTGATATCTCCCCTGAATGATAACTCTTCAGCAGGGGGTTCAGGGGGAGGTCGCGCCCAAGCGAATGGGACCCACGTTCTCTCCTTTTCTTCATCTGCCGCCGAAAGCAGCGCAAAGTGGGCACCTGAAGAGTGACAAAACTCCTCAGAGTAGATGGTCATACGAGGTAGACACATTGGTGAGCGGCTGCTCTGGCTGAGTAAGCGCCTGAACCAGAATGCCACTTGCTTACCGGCTAAAAATCCACTTCCGAGAGGGGCTGCGCTCAAGCTCTCCAATAGGGAATGGATAAGAGATCGTAGACGATGGCGCATGAGGCATGCTCCTTTCTCGCTGAAGAGTGATACGTCAGGGGAGATCATATGCTGGCAGTTCGCGCAGGAACCATTCATACTCCTGTATTGCCTGCTGACAGTCGGTGCAACCGCACGCTTGCGCCTGTTGCAGTGCATAGCGAACCTGGTCACCGACGTGTGCAAGCGATCCTGATGAGGGTCCGTGGAGCGCCATATGCAAGATGTAGAGGGCATCGTAGGTGGTGGTTCCGTAGGCTGCTTGACTGAGCTTATTGGCAACCACCCATTCGAGTGTATGTCGGTCCATAGGCCTCTTTCTCCTTTGCTTGACTTCTGCCCACTGTGCGAGTGGGCAGAAGTCAAGCAAAGAAGAGCGGCTGGCGGAGCAACCGGTCGCGCGTATTCAGTTGTGGTCTGGTCATAAATGATCAGGCCTCAAAATACGTCTAAACACTAAAAAAGTTAAGGACTCTTTACTCAATCGATCGATTTAACATCACTTCTTAACGTGTTCCCCACCGATCAGCAACCCCCTTTCCTTCTACACTGGGGCTGTTAAGGAGACATCAGATCACCTGCTTGCCATCGAAAAAGCAATGCATTACCGGAGCAATAAGAGAAGTCGTGGCTGATGAGCTTTCAGTTCTTGGTTGCTGTCAGCTCAGGCAAGCTTATTAGGGGTGTGAGCACGGTAGGAACCAAAAGTTGGAATAGGGGGGAGAAAGGCGCTGGTTTTCTCTAGTTTGAGAGGTAAAAGCAGGAATAACGACTTTTCCATACAGGTTTTTCTCTTGAAATTGCTTCTTTATCTGATGAGGGAGCGCTTGTTCTATCCGCTCTACAAGCGAGCTGAACGTCTTATTCCAACTTTTGGTTCCTACCGTGCTTATACCCCAACCCCACCTTGGGCCGCAATCCCAATTGCTCATAAAGGCGGGGAAAAAGCCCACCTGACAGGTGGGGCAATAGCCATAGCTGCGCACGAGGCGCACCGTTTGCTCCCCGGTCGTTCTCAGCTGGCGCACCTGCTTGGACAGTGCGCTGGCTGCTCTGCGGCGCGGCTTCCTACCTCCACGGCTGCGCTTGTCATCGCTGTCCCTTCCACCAACCCTGCTCGCATGCGCGCCATCCGTTGATCCACTTCCTCCTCGATTTCCTGCAACGTGGCCGTTGGATGGTCCTTCCGCCAGCTTCGCATCCCTAAGAGCACTTCTTGCGCCAGCTCCTTCCATCGCTGCTCATACTCTGCTTTCATCGGTCGCTTCCCTCCTTGGCTGAGCCTTTCCTCCCTTTTGCCCGATTCTACCATGCTCCTCCCCTCTTTGCAAAAATCTCACGCGCACCCTAAAAAACCAGGTCAATGACAACATAGGCAAAAAAGCCAATTGCCAGGCTGATGCAGTACAAGCTGAACAGCACATCGCTTTTGAATAAAGCGCTGATCGCTGCCCCACCAAGAATCTCTATGATGATGACGATGTCTGTGAACAGGCCAGCAACTGCTTTCAGTCGCAGCGACCAGGAGGAGATCCAACCGAGTACCAGACCAAAGCATATAGAGCCGAGTCCAGCTATAACCAATGCCTTCCTCCTTGCCAGTACGATGGCCAGAGAGAATACGCATCTTTGGTCATCTTTCTAAAACAACCGAATGGGGACCAGGAAGCCAGGGTTCTCACGTAGCCCCGTCTCTCTCTTCAATTAGTGATGAGAAGGGGGAGTTGGAGCAACGGAGCAAAATAGCCCGATACGCACCATGCTCACTGGGATAGTTGCATGGCAAAGGCGATTGGTTACGATGTTGCTTCTTGACGAGCGTCACACGGACAAAAAGGCTAGTGTGATTGTGTTTTTCTTCACCCGTAACTACAATGGGCTAAATTGCAACTCTCTTCAGTGAGACCTTCTTTGGAGGTTATCAATCAATGGAGGCTATCAACCGCCTGCTAGATCGCGCACGACGAGGCGAGTCTGAGGCTCTGAGCATCCTCTATCGCCAGTTCCTCCCCGGGATATTCGGCTACATCGCCGCTCGTGTGCCTGATCGCGCGACGGCAGAAGATTTGACCTCCGAAGTCTTCTTAAAGATGGTCGAGGGCATCGGTCGGTTGAGAGCCAGCGACGAGGCGAGCTTTGCCGCCTGGCTGCTCCAGATCGCGCGTATCACCGTGGCCGGGTATTATCGCCAGCGCGAGCATCTGCCGACGCTTGTCTCTCTCGAACCCGGCCTCTGGGAAGAAGATGCGTTCGAGAAACGCGAGGCACTCCTTGCAAGCCATCCCGGCCTGGATCCGGCACAAAGCGCAGAGATACACGATGAATGGAATACGGTGGTCAACGCGATCAATGCGCTGACCGAGGAGCAACGCCAGGTCCTGATTGGCCGACTGATCCTGGGCTATGACGTGGCGACGGTTGCGCGCATGCTCGGAAAAACAGCGAACGCTGTCAAAGCCTTGCAATTTCGCGCACTCGGCAGTTTACAACGGGTATTAGCGAAGCAAGATGGCTCTGAGCAGGCGTCTCATCTTCAAACGCGACACCGGGGAGGAACACCATGAACCCGCTACCTGAACGGCTCAATGAGCGGCTAGAACGAGAAGAGAGGCGCTCCAGACGAGGTGGAGCGCCACCAGATTGGCTCGCATCATCTACGCATGCTCCTGGTCGCGACCCGGAAGTAGATGAACTGGTGGCACTTGCTCGCCGTTTGCAAGCGACGCCCCACTTACAGGCGGATCCACTTTTTGCGCAACACTTGGAGAGGCGTCTCTTGCTGCGTCAAGCGACGGTACACCATCCTGCGCGAAAGAAGATGTTCATACGCCGCTGGGGCGCACATCCTGCCTTACGCTTTGCGTTTGTCCTCTGCCTGTGCCTGCTCCTGGTAGGCACCAGCATGCTGGAAGCAGCGGCACAGGTCTCAAATCCCGAGAACCCGCTCTATGCCTTGAAGCGTTGGGAACAGGGGATACAGATCTCACTCCCACGTTCACCTGAGACGCAAGCCGAATTGGATCTGCAAAGTGCCAGAGACCGACTCAACACCCTGGCCACCCTGGCCAGTCCAGCACACGCAGAAGCCTACCGCTACGCGCTGGCAGACTTCGAGCAGCAGTATTCAACTGCTGCCAGCGCCATTGAGGATCTTCCAGCGCAACCAGACCGTACTCGGCTGGGAAAAGAACTTGCGACCCTCGAGGCGGATGCACGCCAGACGTTGCGGGGATTCCTGCTTCAACTTGCTGTCCCTGAGCGCCTGAGCACGACAGACGCATTAGGTCGTCTGGGCGATACGATTCCCCACTTGCTCAGCGTTCAAATCATCCTGCCCGCCCAACCCAATGGACGCGCCAGTATCAACATTGCCGGTGACAACGTGCAGCAGGGCGCACAATTGCTTGTAAACAACCTGGTCATCGGGGGACAAGGCTCCTTCCAAATTGGCACCTATGTGTTTACGATACCCTGGAGTGGCGACGAGCATCCTCAGAGCATCGGCATTCTGAATCCCGACGGCACGGCTGCCCAGACGACGGCCATTACGCTGCAAGGTGCAAACGGGAATGGCAATGGCAACGGCGGGAATACGCAGGGAGCACATGGTAACGGCAATCACGGAAAGAAACCGACCGCGACTCCCACACCTCATCATCCCGGACCTGCAAGTTCCCAGGGCAGCGCGATCATTGTCCCTTCCCGGCCACTGGTCATAGCCTCTGCCTTGCCCCATCGTCGTTTTCCCCAGCAAGAGGCTTCTCTTGCTGTGAATGCAGCGCACACTCATGGCTCTGAGCCATGAGCGTGCTCAGTGCCCCACGCATGCAAGATTGGTGCGCTCTGCATTCCTCTAGGGTACTATGCCCAGGAAGATATCCGTGTTGCCAAACGTTGTCGGGCAACTCGTAATCACATCTGGGGCTGGCGCAGTTCCCGCTCGATAGGCATCCACAGCCGCACATGGCGAGGCATTGCGTGCGTCGGTCCACACGGCATAGACATGGCTGCTATTGCGGAAATATAGTCGCTAAGGAACTGAGCTGCCAGGCTCTTGGCGCTGGAACCACCGGGGTCAGAGCCCACAGTGCTGAGCTTCAACGGGCTGCTAAACCTCGCTCCCCCATCGGTCGATTGGGTAGAGTAGGAGACGACCCCTGCCACAGGAGCCGTGCCTGTTGGCACATCATCGAGCGCCTGAAAGACCCCATCCACGTCTCCCTGCGGGTTGACCGCTATCGATGCAAAGAAGGCAGTGCGGCCGGGCACGTTCCCCGCAACGACCGGTGCAGACCACGTTTCTCTACCTGTGGTAGACCTCGTCACCAGGACCACCGCGCTGGAGATGAGGGACTGAGACCTGGGTATTTATGAGGGATGCCACCGCTTCTCATCCATCAAGACCAGTGTGGTCATCTCCTCGCGTGCAGCACGACGTGCCATTTGAGCCGGAGGTAATATCGTGGTAGTCGGTGCTATAGTTGGCCGAGGTGGCATCGCTCTGATAGGCAAAGCGAGTCGAGGGGGTATTGGTCACGAGGGTCGTGTTATGGGCCTGGTCGGCCAGCGCGATGACCCCGGCCACGCTGGGGGCTCCAACGCTCGTCCCGCCGATTTGGAACCAGCCCTTCTGGCCCTGGTACCTCGTCGAGTCGTAGACTGCCACGCCCGTATTCGGATCAGCATCCCAGGCGACATCCGGTGTGCCCCGCTTGCCGCCGCAGTTATTCACGTTGGTTGTCGTGCCGCAGTAACCGACCTGGTAGCCGGGCTCCGCCTCATAGGCGCTGGCTCCTCCGCCTCCACTGCTCCAGACCTTCTCGCCTCCGTAGGTGCAGCCAGCGCTCACGCAGCCGCCACTCTTGGTCGTCCCGTTGATCGTCAGCGAGGTGCCGCCAATGGAGAGGACGTAGGGCGAAGCCGAAGGATAGTCGGCGGGCGTGCCGCTATCGCCCGCCGAGACGGTGATGGCGACGGGCTTGTTGAAGTGGCCATCATAGCTGGAGCCGGTCTCGCCGCTAAATTCCGAGCCTCCCCAACTGTTGGAGACCACCTGGGCGTGTGCCGTGGCATAACCCTCGGCTGCCAGCAGATTGGCGAAGCTGTTGCTACTTGCCTCGACCAGCAGAATATGCGCCTGCGGGGCCATGGCGTGTGCCCATTCGATATCCAGGCTGATCTCCAGGGCCCACCCACTGTTGGTGCGCGGATACGTTGTCCCACCCGTCTGGTTGACTTTCGCGAAGCAGTTGCATCCTCCGGCAATGGTGGGCAAGGCAAACTGTTGGGAGAATGTATCGAAATCGCCGGCAGCCGTCGGGTCGTTGTAGGCATCAACGAGAGCGATGGTGATACCAGCGCCAGTGTACGTGCCGTTGAGATTGTACGCGTTGTTCACTTGTAAGGGGCTGTAGCCGCTCTGATAGTTGCTGCTGGCTTGGATATGCGCCAGCTTATACGTGGGGTGCGCAACGCCTGCGGAACTGCCCCCCGTGGAAATAGCTCCAGCTTTTGTCGTCAGGATCAACATCATGGTGACGGCAAGGATGCTGAAGAGCATGAAGAGACGTTGTAAATACATAGTGAGTGTACCCTCCTGTGGCTGTTGCCACTGACGAGATGAACGCTTGAACGATCTACGGTTGATCGCCCCGCCTCAATCAGGAAAAAGGCTATGACGGACTGGCAACGGTCGCAGTAACCTGCTGCTGCCGATAAGCCGGATTCGAAGCAGCGTTGTCAGTACTGACTACACCGGGTTATACACAAACCGACAAAAATCTGCAAAATCTTCCATGACCATTGCCTGCGTTGAGATTGTGTGCGACGCGGCAAACCTTCTGAACGAGTGCCGACTACACACGCTTCGGCACTCGTTCAAGGCCCAATCAGTGGGAATGGGGGGTAGGGGTGCTACTCGGCTTCCCACCACCAGGAGGGGTAGGCGTGCTGGTCGGCTTTCCACCGCCTGGCGTGGGCGCGCTGGTCGGCTTCCCGTTTCCGTTCCCATTGTTTCCACTCTTCCCAGGTTGGAATCCGGGAATCTTGGTCAGCAGGCAGGATTCTAAGGCTGTCGTTCCACAATTTTGGAGCGCCTCCGCAAGGTGGCTTCGTGCATTGTCGCTGGTCAGCGTGCCAGCGGCGTTGGCTGTGTCATGAGTTGCTAAATACTGGGCGTAGGTCAAAAGATCGTTGATCTCGCCATAGCCAAAGACCTGACTGGAAGCCACCGTCGCTCCGCTGGGAGCTGTCCCCTTGAAGGTTCCCTGGTGGAGGGAGCAAATCGCCTGAATGTCATCCCCTGTACTGGCTGTACCGAGCGAAAAGCTGGCGGCCAGGTTTTGGGCTTCGGGCAGCCCGGGGCAATTGGCCGCGTGGCTGTTCGCACCTGGCGTGGGGGTCGCCTCTCCCCTGGTTCCACGGGTCGGAGACGGCTTGTCTGGGGTGCTGGTCGCACTCGTCAGACCGATGATAGCATGAACGACGTCCCGTCCTCCTGGGTTCGAAGCAGCCATCGCCGCTGTTCCTCCGACTACGGCAATGCTCACCAGCGCAACCGCCAGGAGTTTTCCTTTGAGCAAACTACTCAACACACTACTGAATCGCATACGTGGTCCTTTCTTTATCCATTTCATGAGAGTCACGGCCTCTATCAGACCGTTGCTTCGTTGCTTCTGCGAACGAGAATAACGGGGTGATAGCTGCTAGAGGGTCAACTCTCTAGAGGGAGAGTTGCACGTTGCTCGCGATTGGTTACGGGTCTGAGAAAACAGTACTCTCTGGCTATGTGGATCTGACCGGGTGGTCTCGCAAGGTGCATTGCCTCACCAAAAATCTTCCTCGGCGGTTTATTCAACTGGCGGGGTCAGAGAATCCTGGCTGGATTCTCTGCTGACGAAACTGGCGGGGGTGATGGGCCACGGATCACTTCCACTTGCCATTGCTCCTCGCGCGTTTCCAAGAGGTCGGCTCGTATTTTCCGCATGCCTCGCTGAAGCGTGCGGATTTGTAATGGTTGATAGCGTCCGGGGGAGCGGCGCTGCAGCTCCCGGAAGATGTCGCCACTGCTCCGTTCAGGGTTGGCAACCAACCAGGACAGGATCTGCTCCCACTCTCCCTCAAAGGGGTCCTTGTGGTACGCCGCCAGCCCAGGACCCGTTTTCTCCGCTCCTGCTCTTGGTGCAGGGTATGGAGCCCTGCTGCCGGATCGGGAGCGTTCCCCGAAGCCTGAAGCGCTCCCGCTGTACAATCGTCCACGGAAAAGACGCGGAGAAGTGCGGGTGGAGGGTTTGGAACAAAAGGAGAGCAACTGACAGCACAGCGGAACAGGCGGATGGGGTCGAGCGCGTGTGCCACCTCGAGCAGTTCTTGCTGCATCTCGGCAGGTAGGACGCCTGACTGCAGCAATCGTTGCAGCGGGGTCTTCGCTGGGTCGTAGACGCACCGCACTTTCTTCCCGTCGCGCTGTTTGGACAGCAATTTCATGGAGGGTTGAAAGCAGTTGACATACAGGCGCAGTGCTCGATAGAGTTCGGTCAGTTGCCGATAGGCCTGTTCCCCAACTGGTAAATTACGTGAAATGTGAGCAGCTTTTAAGCTGAAATGTGAGCACTTGTGCGGATTACCCGAAAGTCTGGGTCTCCACCGCATTTGGTGCTGCTCACTTGCTTGTGCAAATGGAAGCAGCCTTTTGCCGCGTGGCAAGGTTCTCCTTCCGATTTCGTGCGACAACCTGTTGCTTCGGAAAGCACGTTGTGCCCCTTGGAAGGGCGAATGACGACCTACAGCATACATAATCGAGATTCTTCCTTGATACTCGATGAGCGTGGAGATCGCCTCGCCCTGATTCAAATCTCGGCAAGGTTTTCCTTCCGTTTTCTGAATCTCGGCAAAATTCTTCTTCCGATTTGAACTGGGAGACCGCCATTTTTGGGGCGACAAAGGGCATTTTGCGGCAAATCTTCCTTCCGAAAGCGGCAAAGTTCTCCTTCTATTTGCAGCTTGACTTAGGGCTTGTCAAGAAATAACTTTCTGTGGTTGATCGACATTTACATCAGCTTGAATTGAGCGGGGAAGCCGCTGCGGACGCTGGACACCATGCTCAATTTTCTTTGTGGAACCAGGACTAGCACAGGGCTGACGGCGTAGGCGGCATTGTTGGAGGGGGCATTTGAGAAGGGACAAACGGTTTCCGAAGATCAGATCAAGCAACTCAAGATCGAACACGCTGCCGTTTGTGCCCAGTGGAACTACACGCTTCGGCCCCGTATTGCTGCGCTTTCCCCTTCTTGAGGAGCAGCAAACGGAAGGGATTTTTTCACAGGTTCTTAGGGAGCGCGTAACGCGTGAATAGAGCCATTAGGTGCACAGACATAGACCAGCCCGTTAGCAACGGTGATCGAGTAATCGATGCCGTCGTTGCTGTCGAAGAAGTCGTTTTTCCAGAGCGACCAGCAGGTTCCGTGGCCACACCCGGCGGCATTGAAGGCGTAAGCTGTACCGTAGAAGTTGATGGCATAGATGACGCCGTTCGCCAAGACGGGGGCCGCGTACAGGCTCTCGGTCGGCGCGAGCCACAGGAACTTGCCCGTTTTCGCATCAAGCGCGAAGAGATTGCCCCCGTTGAAGTCCCTGAAGAGTGTCGAGAGGTACACGACGCCGTAGGCAATCGCTGGAGCAGCCCACACTTTTTGCAGCGTGACGGCCCTCCAGCGCGGCGAGCAAGACGACTGTCCGCAGCCTTGGGCGGAGAAGGCTACTACATCGGCGTCGTCGGTGGTGACGAAAACCATGCCGCTGCCGACGACTGGCGAGACCTCGACGGTTTTCTTCGTTCCGACCGGGCCTGTCCACAGGATGGTTCCCGTGCTGGCATCGAGCGCGTAGAGTTGCGTGTTGGAGGCCGCGTAGACCACGCTATTCGCGATCGCTACACCGGTATATCCTCCTGTGTAGGTGCTCCATAGATTCTTGCCCGTCCTAGCGTCCAGGGCGTACACGCTGCCATCGTGCGGGCCAAAGTAGATCACGCCGTTGACGTAGGTAGGCGAATCCTCGGCGGATGAGCTTGTGCTGCTCTGGCTGGAGAAGGTCCAGAGTACCTTGCCGGTGCGCGCGTCGAATGCTCCCAGCGCGCCGTTATCGGCTGCCAGATAGACAGCGCCATTGGCTACCGTGGGCGAATAGATATACGAGGCGTATTGTACCGATTGCGGCGAGGTCTTCCAGAGCGTCGCGCCCGTGCTGGCGTCGATGGCGTAGAGCGTCGGGCCGCCTCCGGTGATGTACAGCACACCGTTGACGATCGTCGGAGTGAAGCCGATGTATCCAGACACGTGTGTTGTCCAGGCTTGTGTCAGGTTGGACACGTTCTTGAGCGAGATGGCCTTCTCGTAGGGGTTGAATTGCGAGTGCTGCGCGTCGAAGCCATACATCGACAGGCTAGCCGAGCCGGAAAGCGACACGTCGGGCGTAATCGCTACTGGAGCAGTGCTAGCAAGAACGTCGCGCGTGGGGAGCGGCACCTGGATGACCGTTGTCGTCTGGCTGCGCGACCGCGCGAACAGACCTACGCTGATCGCGCCTGCCACGACGAAAAATGCCAGGCTCAACAGCAGCGCAACTCGCATGGGAGGGGATTTGCGACGCTCGCCTGAGCCTTCCCATGCCTGCCGCTCGCGCCGCGCTTCGCGTTGCGCAAACACCTGGTCGAGGCCGTTTGATGCGGGCGCTTCGATACCTGCGGTTTCGGCAACCGCGAGTGAGCCAGACGAGGGCAATGGCGAAGACTTTTCAAGCTCGGCTTCCTTGTTCGCCTGCTCCAGCGCCTCGGCAAAGGCCATCTGAGGTTGACCCGTTTTCGTGGAGTGCTCAACTGTGGAAGCTGAGCAAGGAGAAAAGCGTGAAGACGTTAAAAAAGACGTTCATGAGAAGCATTAACCGTTAACATTAAAATGTAACGTTTTCTTCACTATAATCAAGTATACACTAAAAGCGTTCTTTTGTCAAGTTGTCTAGAGTTGCGTTCCTCCTCTCATCTGCTCATACGTAATAGGGCTTACATAGCCTAATGACGAATGTCTCCGTTGTCGGTTGTAAAATACTTCAATATATTCAAACACAGCATTTCTTGCTTCTGCTCGTGTTTGATAGGCTTGATGTTCGACACACTCCTCTTTCACTGTTCCAAAGAAACTCTCCATAAGCGCATTATCATAACAATCCCCTTTTCTGCTCATGCTCACTTGTACCTCAGCTGCTTTGAGCACGGCCAGATAGCCTTGACTCGTATATTGACTTCCTCTATCCGAGTGATGGACCAGACCCGCTCCTGGCTTGCGTTGGCTCAGCGCCATTTCTGCCGCTTTTGTGATCAATTCTTCGTCTCGCTCCTTGCTCATGGCCCATCCAACGACCAATCGCGAGTAGATATCCACAATGGCTGCCAAATAGAACCAGCCTTCTGCTGTGCCAATGCCGGTAATATCTGCTACCCATTTGGTATTGGGTGCATCAGCCGTAAAATCTCGCTTGAGCAAATTTGGGGCGACTGGATTGTCGTGCTGACTATCCGTCGTTTTCACCTTCCTTCGCCTCGGTTTCGCGTTGATCCCTCGCTCACGCATCAAACGAGCTACCCGTTTTCTCCCACAATGCACTCCTTGCGCTTTCAATTCTGCGTGCACACGTGGGCTTCCATAGACCTGACGATTGTTCTGATACGCATCTTCGATTCGCTTTCCTAAAGACTCATCTTCTTGTTGGCGCTGGCTCGGTTCTCGTTGGCGCCAGGCATAATAGCCGCTTTCCGAGACATTGAGTACTTGGCACAGACGAATGACGGGAAATTCCTCTTGATGAGTCGCAATAAAGGCGTATTTTATTGCTGGGGCTGCACGAAGATGCGTACCGCTTTTTTTAATATATCCCTCTCTTGTTTGAGAATCTCATTTTCTCTTTGCAGTTGCCTTACTTTTTCTTCTCATTCTGTCTGATGTCCTTTCCCCGGAAAGGCTTGATCTGCATGATCTGCAAATTCTTTACACCATTTACTTAACGCACTGTCTGATATCCCAAGATCTCGCGCTATTTCTGTTTTACTCTTCTTACTCGTTTCTACAAGATGGACTGCCTCTTGCTTGAATTCTTTGGTATAACTTGGTTGGTGTTTTGCCATGATCCCCTCCTTCAGAGAGTTTACCAGATTTCTCTTCTCCAACTCTACCAAACCGGGGGAATCTCACCCCGTTGGCACTCGATACGACGATGCGGGTCTACGAAGAACTGCACATCCAAGCACAAGAAGCGCAACGGTTACGTGACCAGCAGGTGGAACGTGCCCGGTACGCGGCAGAACTGGCACAACGCCGTTTTTTACGGGTCGACCCGGAGAACCGACTCGTGGCCGATGTCCTGGAAGCCGATTGGAATGCCCGCTTACGCGAGCTTGCCCAGGTTCAGGAGGAAGCGCAGCGACAAAATGAAGCGGAACAACGCAAGCTTTCCGCGCTCGAACAGCAGGCGATTGCCGACCTGGTCGAAGATTTCCCCCGGGTATGGAACGATGCACGCACCTCGGATCGGGATCGCAAACGCATGCTGCGCCTGCTGGTTGAGGACGTGACCGTGCTGAAAAAAGAGGAGGTGATTACCGCCCATGTACGCTTCAAGGGAGGAGCGACCCAGACAATCACCATGGCTGTCAGTCATGGCCGGCGCAGCGCGCCAGAGGTCATTGACCTCATGGACCAGTTGCTTGATGAGTTCACGGATGCCGAGGTGGCCGAACAACTCAACCAACGAGGGTGGCGTACCTCTGGAGGGAAACCGTTCCACGCGAGACGAGTACTGTCTTTACGACGTGACTATCATCTCAAAGATCATGGAACCCGGTTACGCCAACGCGGTCTGTTGTCGGCGGACGAAGCCGCAAAAGCCTATGGAGTGTGCCGACAAACGATCATGGAATGGGGACGCGCGGGTCTGCTTCCCACCTATCGGACCAATGATCGTGGGATGGTGGTTTTCCCACCTCCCGATGAGCACACTCCTCAGAAGAATACTCGCAAATATCAAACAACACCTTCATCGTACGGAAGGAGTGCAGTATGCAACTAAATCGTTGGCCGAAGGACAATACGGAGGGGCTTGCTCCGTGATAATGCCTAGCCGATCTACCAACACCTGGCGCGCCCGCTCTGAGGTAAAAATCTTGCCTCGGTCGTGGAAGACGGTGGCAGGTTTGCCTGAGATTGGCCAATCGTGTTGGCACCCAGCTGCAAGCACCAGGCGATCTTTCGGCTCAAGTGCCATTTTTAACAAGCGCATGTAATCTTCTTCCGCCAGTGGTCCCAGGGCGATGACAGCGCTCATGATCGCAGCAGTCTTTACGCACACCAGCACGGCGGCGTGGATGCGGCTGGCAACCGGAATGCCATCTTTGGTGACAACATAGAGTTCCATGCTATGTTCATCAACCTGGGCCAGTTGTGCTGGCGCGGGAATGGAGAGGGCGAAGGAAAAGGGGGACTGCCTCTCGCGTCGAGGTCCCTTTTCTCCGCCCCGTGCCTGGCGCACCTTTGGCTCCTGTTTAAGTGTTTCGATATATTTCCTCACCTGGTCATAGGTGGGAAGCATGATGGCCGTTCCTGTCTCGGCTCGTAAGCGTGAAGCGACGTGTTTGAGTTCCACATGCTCAGCAATGGCACGCATCGAGAGTTTCGTTGGACGGCTGTAGAGGAGGCGAATGGCTTGCTGAAAAGCAGGATGCATCTTCCGTTCTCGACGGTACGTGGCGTGCGGAACACAGGCCAATTGCCCAAACTCTACAGTACGTTGTACGAGCCGTCCCAGGGTAGAGCGTCCCATCCCCGCAGCCGCTGCTGCTTCACGGACGGTCGTTCCGTTCAGGACCGCTTCCACGGCTCGCAAATTGCGCAGAAAATGTTCCCGTTGCTTTTCATCGAGAAGAGAGTCATCAAAGGTAGAAAGCAAATCTGTCGGCTTTCCAGCTTGTTCCTCCTCAAAGTCGGTTAGCTGTGAGGGTAACTCAGCCTGCATGTTGCTGCTTTCCAGGTCGGAGGGGAGAGGATCTGGAAAAATCGGAGGGGAGTCGGGAGAAAGACAAATGAACGGAGTCAGTCGGGTCAGTGGGATATTCGCCAGATCGACCAGCAGGTGTCCACACGCGGCGGCATCGGCACACTTTTTCCAGACAGCAGCCTCTTTTTCCGAGGGCCCCCAGCGTTCTCCCAAACGCTCGACCACTTCCTGGACGCAGGCCGCTTCACCGTAGGGCCAAACCACCTGTAACGCCTCTGCCAACTCTTGAAAAGACGGAAAGGGCTGCCGCCGGGCATGTAAGAAGACGAGATTGGCATGTCGTTGTGGGAGTAAGGTGGCTTCAGTGCCAATCCAATAGACTCCGGCTTGCTGCTGGGCGACCTTGCGCGCCGCTTCTGCTTTCGCCTGATTGCGCTCTCGACGCTTTTCTCGCTCAAGACCTGCCTCTGCAATCAGCAGGGAGCCGCCCTGGAGCTGGCCGATCGCATCAGGAAGGTACACATGAGCGTTGCCCTCAAACAGGTAGTTGATAGTGAAAGGCGTCGGCAGGGGCGTTGCGATTTTGTACGTTGAGGCAAAGGTAGGGCTGATATCGCCGCGTCCATACCAGGCCACTTGGGGATGATATTCCAGATACAACAGTAATCGTTCTTCCATCAGGCTACAAAAAGGCTGCCGTGTGGGTTTTTGGCCTCCCATCTTCCAACTGGGAATCCACCCAGAAATGCTCTCGCCAGCAATTTTGAACAGATCGATGCCACGAATTCCGGTCTCAGACATGAGAAGCTCCCTGCATCCATGAATTTCCATCTCTACAGAACAGTGTACTCGCGGTACAAGCTCATCGGGCAGCCAATTCTTGGGCCTGTCCAAACTTCGAGTCCGATTTCCGATCATTGGGTCTGATTTGTCCGAACATTCGCGCTATTTACCATTATCAACTGGATAATGGTAAATGACCTGCCAAGTGAGCAGGTTTTGCCCTCAAACGTGAGAAATTGCTGCCCTTTGCCAAAATGATTGGGTCTTCCGCTCATTAAGTGTGTCTGCTTGCTTCGACGAGGCGATGTTTTTCTCATATACTCCCATCAATGAGTTGAAATTCCCAGTTCATCGGGAAGGAGGATCTCGTCGATGAATGCTGAAGATATGCGCCTTCTCTCTGCTTGTTTTGGTTTGCCGGAGAACATGGCTATTACCTCTGTCCATCCAACGGCACTGACTCTGACCATCGACCTCGCTTGCTTTGATCCCACCGCGTGCTGCCCGCTTTGTCATCAGTTCTCTGAACGGGTGCATAGCAAGTATCAGCGCACGGTTGCAGACGTTCCCTGCGGAGGGAGACGAGTTTTGCTGCGCCTGACGGTGCGGAAATACATCTGCCATACAGGCGATTGCCTGCGCTCGATTTTCACAGAACGGTTGCCAGAACTAGTCCAGTCCTATGCACGCCTGACGAATCGGTTGCGAGAGTGGATCGAGGCGATTGGTCGCGCCGCAAGTGGTGAAGTGGGAGCGCGGCTGGCCGAGCACCTCGGTATGTGCGTTTCTCCAACCACCATCTTGCGTCGGCTGATGGCATTGTTCACTCCACCAGTCGGAAAAGTTTCTGTCCTTGGAATTGACGACTGGAGTTTTCGGCGAGGTCGCAAATTCGGTACCATCCTGGTCGATTTAACTACTCATGCTATCATCGACTTGCTCCCAGACCGAAGTGCCGAGACGGCTGCTGCCTGGATGCGCTCGCACCCGGAAATTGAGATCGTCAGCCGCGACCGTGGAGAAGATTACGCTTCTGCTGCACGGCTTGGAGCACCCCAGGCGAGGCAGGTGGCAGATCGTTTTCATTTAGCGAAGAATTTGAAGGAGATTGTCGAAGAGATTCTCGCTCGTTGTCGTGCTGAGATCCGTCAGGCATCGAAGCCTTCAGACACTTCCTCCTCAGAGCAACAAGAGGAGCAAAAGGCGGAACAGGCTCCAGCACTTTCAACCCAGTCCTCTGATCCCTATCCGCTTGCAGGAAGCGCTCATCTGGCTCGTCATGCGGAGCGATCTGATCGCTATCAACAACTGCTCGAACTGCGAAATGAAGGGCTCACAACCAAAGAGATCGCTCGCCGTCTCGATATGGCTGAGCGCACGGTTCGTCACTGGCTCAAACAAGGCATCCCTTATGGGAACGCAGAAAGTTGTCGCAAGGAGGGCAAACGGATAGATCCTTACATGGCCTACGTGACCGAGCGCTGGAACCAGGGTGAGCATAATGGCCTGACGCTCTTTCGGGAACTGCAAGCTCAAGGATATAAAGGGAGTCCCAGGACCGTCTATCGGTTCTTGGAGATGCTCCGAGGGTATCCTGCTTCATCGCAAGGTAGGGCTGAACATGCACAAACGTTCCCAGAGACGCCCCTCCAGCAGTTTGCCGCACACCAGGTGGTCTGGTTGTTTGTTCGCGATCATTCCGATTTGGATGAGACGGAGCAAGCAGAACTTGCAGCCATCCGACAGGCCAGTCTCACAGCTAATACTGTGTATGAATTGGCGCAAGATTTCATGAGCATGCTTCGTCGTCGCGAAGGCGAGCGACTGGAGAACTGGCTGGAAAGCGTGCGAAACAGCCAGATTTGTGAACTTCAGCGAATGGTCCGCAGCATTGAGAAGGATAAAGCGGCTGTCCTTGCTGGTCTGACCTTGCCTCACAGCAATGGGGTGGTCGAGGGAAAGGTGCATAAACTGAAATTTTTGAAAAGGATGGGGTTTGGCAGAGCTGGCTTCGCCTTGCTGCGTCAACGAGTACTCCATGCCCTGTAAGCAATGAACCCGATGCTCAGCACTCCTGCGAGAGGCTCATAGAGAAGCATTTCTCCTTCACATTCAGGAGATGAGGAAGGCTTTCTCATGAGTTCAGTCCTCAAGCGGGATTGGAGGCGGTACTTGTTCGAGAAGATTGAGCATTTCCTGCGAGGGGCGAGCCAAACCCAACTGTTCACAGAGAAAGATGACACGATCAAGACGGGCCTCTGTACTGAGTTCGTGATTACAATCATCATACCAGACAATCTGTTTTGGTTCACTGGCGAGTTCGAAATAGCGTTCTCCCTCCTGCACCGAAACAAAGTCATCGTCACGCGCAAACTGGAAAAAGAGGGCTGAGGGAGCAGCTTGACCAACGTAATGGCAGGCATCGTAGGGAGCCTCAGCAACCAACATGGCCTCCCATGCTTCTGGTGGAGTGTTCTCACGCGCTCTGACTATCAAAGGATGATTCGAGGTTCGCATGATCTCTGTAGCTGAGGCTGCCCCTGCCATGAAAACATAGGCTTTGATGCGATGCTCAACCCCGGCGATGACTCCCCCGAAGGATGCACCAAAACTATGACCAACGTAGCCAAGGTGCTCGGATGAAAGTTCGAAGCGATCCAGCAAGAGATCGACTGCCCGGCACACATCTACAACCCACTGGAGGTCAGCTTGCGGGGGATCTTGTTGTGGTTCGTACTCGACAGGCCGTCGAAAAGAGGCGTCCAGGCAGAATGAGACAAAGCCCAAACGAGCAAGAATGACAGCCTCATCCACAAATTCTTCTCGATTCCCCTCTCCCCAGTGTCCAAAGATCAGACCTGCCTGTGGTCTTGACTTGGGAGAAACAATGAGATAGCCCGAGACAAGGCCCCCGAGAGGACTTGCATACGCTACGTCTTGAATAGTTGTGTCATCTTGTACACGTTCTGAATGCACCGTGAGGACAACGGACTCCTTCTGGTTGTACAGAAAAGCGGATGGATCTAGCACGCTCGTTCCCTTGCTCTCTTTCTCTTGTTCATCTCTGGAAAGCGTACTTCATTTTTCTCTCAAAAGCAAGGTGCTCTTTAGAAACTTGGAGGAGTACCTGGAAAGTGCCCACAAACTTAGCTTCAATCTGTAAGCAAGCGGACACACTTAATGAGCGGAAGACCCAATCATTTTGGCAAAGGGCACAAATTGCTCACCCAGAGGGAAAAAGCTGCTCACTTGGTAGGTCATTTACCAGCTGTGACGGGAATCGACCCGAATCAAACGATGATCAAACGAGCGCGAGCGGAAACGCTCAACCCGT
>WNGR01001239.1_pt1 | contig 28668 bp, 39 predicted proteins | sample 5407581 | NCBI WGS metagenome assembly WNGR01 (sample SAMN13153383, study PRJNA577476) | soil metagenome | isolation source: 80 cm soil or saprolite under Garry oak tree replicate 2 | place: USA:California | collected 2016-06-15
TTACAGGCTGCCCGCTAGCTCGATTGCTCCAGCCGACGGCCGTTCGAGGCCGCCGAGGAGATGCAACAGGGTGGACTTGCCGCACCCGCTCGGGCCCATGATGGCCACCGTTTCGCCAGTGGCGACATCGAGGTCAACGCCATCCACCGCACGCACCAGCGCCGCCCCCGAGCCGAACGTCTTGCAAAGACCCGAGGCGCGCAGCACCGGCCGCATCGATGTCATGACCGCTCCCTTCGACCGATCCAATTCCGCTCGCAGGCCTCCAGCCAGCGCAGGTCCGCCTGGAGTCGCAACACGACTCCCTCCAGCAGCAAGCCTGCATCGGAGCGGTCCGGCTCCTCCATGGCAGCCCGCTGAGCGTCTCGCAGCCGCCGGAGCATCTCTCGTCGCTGGGCATCGACGATGCTCATCGGGTCGGCCAGCCCGGCCTGGGCGGCGGCAACGAGCTTCAGGTGGAACTCTGCAAGGTCGGGCCTCGGCCAGCTCACCTCCGACAGCCACTGGAGTACTCGCTCCTGACCGGCCGGGGTCAGGTAGTACACCCTCCGGTCGGCGCGCCGAGTGCGTCCCTGAGGTGGCTCCTCGAGGGCCACCATGCCCGTCTCTTCCAGACGGCCGAGAGTGACGTAGATGTGCCCGGCGTTCAGCCCTTCGCCCAGGGGGCCGAGGGCTTCGTCGAGCCGGGCGCGCAGCTGATAGCCCTGCGAGGGCTCCTTGGCCAAGAGCGCGAGCACGACTTCCTGCTGCATGCAAGCTCCATGTAACGGTTAGACCCGCTGAAGCTGACGATGCCATCAGTTTCGGTCTGGGGTGCCTGTGCCTTGAGAGGCGGCTGCGGGTCGCCACCGTCGTGCGTAGGCGGCCGGTGGCGCAGGCGGTGGACTTGCCGGGCGTGTTTGCAGAGCTGGGCGAGATACCGGCTCGGGTGTTCGGTCTGGACGTGGGCTTCGGCGGTTGGCATCGCGGCTGCGGCGTAGAGGCTGAACACACCGAACCCGGCCCAGGGCTGGAGGGTGTGCGCCTGGTGCTGCACCGTGTAGATGGTTTCGCCGGCGTTCATCGGGAGGTAGTGGCCGGCGGTGTCCTGCCAGGAGGCCGGCAGCAGCGACATGATGTCCGAGGGCACGAACAGCGGCCCCGAACAGAACAGCGACGCGCCGACGCTGGAGCGGATGATCGCGCCGAGGCCCAGGCCGAACAGCCCGAGCATCGCCAGGTAGAGGCCAGCGGGCTGGAATCCAGCGCTGCCCGCAGCGCCCGCGCGCCGAACTCGCCAGTCCGCGCGGCCGGCGCCACCGTCCGCTCCACCAGCGCCCGGTCAAGGTTCTGCTCGATCAGCCGCTTCCGGAACCCCACCAGCGGGCCTTGGCAAACGGCGGCGCATCCGCATCCAGGCAGTCCAACACCAGCTGCCAGCGCCGGTCCATCACCGTCGCCTCGATCACCTCGTCATCCGACACCCCGGCATACGCTTGCAGAATCGTCGCCAGCGCCAGCTGCGCCGACGGCACCGGCGGCTGCCCCTTCGGGCTGTCCGCATACGCCTGGGCCAGCTCCGCCTGAAACTCCTCGTCAAACAGTTCGTGGCGATGCTGCCGTAAGAACACGAAGAGCTTCGCCCGCCGCACCGCCTTGATCACCCCTGCTCCGCCCGCGACGGCTCCAGCCGGCGGACGCTACACATCAGGACGCATCGGACTTCCTCTGCCCGCTGCAGATGCCCACCACCCACCACGAACTGGGCCTAACACCCGACGACCCCAAGCCGACGCCACGCCGGAATCCGACCCGCTACTTGACCGGCGCTCTAGGTACGGAACCTTCACGCGGGCTTGGACGCGCCGGCCTAGCCGCTGGTTGCGTGCTCATCCGGGCACGCGTTGCACGCAAAGCCGAGCGGTGCCCAAAGAGCGCGGCTTAACGCCTGCCCGCGAGCCGTTCACTTTCCGAGGTCGGAGCTGAGCTTGGATCGCCGCTCCTCGAGCGCGCCCATCTCGGCCCGGAGGCGTCTGATCTCGCGGTTGACGCGCGCCAGCTCGGCCTTATTTTGCCGTTCATTGACGTAACGGTCGCCGTGGCTGGTCCTGGCAAGGGCTTCGACCTCCGAGCGGAGCAGTCTCAGCCACGGGTTCCCGTGCATCGCCGCCTGACGGTAGTGCAGCGCGCCCGCGTCGATCGCGTCGTAGATCTCGCCCTGGGTCAGCCCGAACTCCTCGCGGGCGGTCTTGTCGCTCAGCGTCGCGCCCTTGCGCTGCCATTCTTCATTCGGATAGTCCATGGCTGATCCTCGTGGCGGCTGCGCGGAGTCCGGCCGGACGGAATTCCGGCCGCTCGGCCATGGTACGTCCGCGGCCTCCGCCCGGCTGCGTTTCCGGCCTCAGTCCCACCAGAAACGGCAGAACGCCGCGCCAAGCCAGTCGTCGGTGCTGGCGCGCCAGGGCCGGAACTCGGAGCCGGTCGCGGCCCATAGCGGACGCCCGGCGTCCATGCTGGCGAAGCCTTCCATCACGGCGAGGTCTAGTGACGTGCCGTACCCGTCAACGGGCCACGGCCGCGCGATCTCGCCGGCCAGGTCCTCGGCCTGCGAGCACGGAACGATGACCGCGTCCACCCGCACCCGGGGAGCTGGCGGGCCCCGCGGGCGCGACGAAGCCGGCCAGCACCCCGTCGTGGCGCTCGGCCTGCGCCATCAGCCACTCCTCGGGCGGCTGATCGTTGGGCCGCTCGCCGGGCAGCTTGTCGATGACGAGCGTGAGCGCCTCCCGGGTGATGTCGGGCGGCGCGTCGGTGAACCACCATCCCCTCTCGTTATCGGGGCCGTCCGCCTCCTCGATCTCGCGGCGGCAGTACGGCAGCAGCAGGCGCGCCACGCGGTCGCCCGCGTCATGTTCGGTTGGTTAGGACGGCTCCAGGTGGACCCAGCTGCTCCCGGCGGGCGCGCGGGGACGGCTCCTGCCGGGAAAGTCACCGCGCCGACGCTCGGCGAGGGCGCGCAGCACGCTCTCGTCGGGGCCGTCCTGGGACCAGAACCGCATCGGCGCCTGGACGTGGTGATTTCCAGACCGGGCTGATCCCAGGTTCAGCGCAGCAGCGCGGTCCACTCGGGCATGAGGTCGAGGAGTTCGACGGCGGGTAGCTCGATGCCGAGCTTCGCGCAGTCGCTCACCACACCTGATGCGCGCTCAGCCGCGTAGTCCGGGGAGTACTCCAGCAGCGTCTCGGAGTTGCCGTAGCGGCAGTTGTAGAGGCCGAGAAGGATGCCTGCCGCAAGTTCGACGGCTGCGGATCCCGTGCCGAGGCCGGCCCGGCGCTGAAGGTCGTCGAGGAAGGGTTGCAGGGCGTCGTCCAGGATCTCATCGGCGGCCTCGGCCGGATGGACGTAGCCTCGGCCCCGCCGATAGCCGGCCCGGGTGTTCAGCTCCTCGATGTCCAGGCCCTGCAGGGCGCCCTCGACATCGTCGGCGACAGCCGACCGGTCTGCGTCGGTCATGACCTGGACGGCGTAGGCTTCGGCCGATTCACGCAGCTCCGGCCGGGCAGCGAGCAACTCGTCGAGCACGCTGGCCTTCTCGGCCGCGGACAGGGCGTCCAGCGCTGACCTCTTGTCGCTCACCTGTGCTCCCTCTGGGCCGCCGCCTCCTGAATGTCGTCGGGCTGGCGCCCGAGCGCGGACAGGCAGGACGCGCGCAACGGACGAAGCTGCTCGAGGGCCGATTCCGGGTCACCGGTGCGCAGCGCCAGTTCCAGCCCGGCGCTCAGCCAGTCCAGGGCCTCGGCGTAGCCGCCCATGTCGCTGTACTCGATGCCGGCTTGGACATAGATCCAGACGTCGTCGGGATAGGCGGAGCGGGCATGCTGCCACAGCGACCTGGCCGGTGGCTCGTGCCCCGAGCGCATCAGCTTCTCGGCCAACTCGCACAGCATCTCGGCGCCCTCCGCGTAGCCCCAGCGGGTGGCGTTGGCGATCGTGGCGACCGCGTCGTCGACCCGGCCGAGCGCGAGATATCTGTCGGCGAGTTCCTCGCTCCAGGCCCCGGCATCGAACGATGTTTCACCGTCGTGGGCGCGTGCCAGCGTCAGATACTCCTCCAGCACGGCGGCCCGCTCGACATGATCGTCACCGGCCCTGGCCACCCCGTACATGATCTCGTCGATGCGCTCCTCCAGCGCCGCCGCCGTCGGCCGCGGCCAGCGCCGGGATTCCTTCTTCGTCGTTCGATGACGGAACCGGGGCGACATACGCACTACCGTAGCGAGCCGAGCCTTGCGGCTGGCGCATTCGCGCCGCGTCGCGTCTTTTAGGTATGGCTCAGCCGGGCGTCGACGGCTGCCGCGCTGGCTTCGGGGTCAAGGCCGACGATGGTGACATGCAGGTCTGCTCGCTCATACGACCGCTTGAAATAGGAGATGTCCGCCTTAATCTCCTTCAGATACAGCCTTCGCTCCTCGTCGGTGAGGTGCTTCTCGATCCGTCGCGAGTCGATGTCGTAGAAGGTGATCCGCTCCATGATGTTCTCCGGCGTGTCGTGGATGGCCACGGTCACGCCGGGCACGCGCCGGACGACCCGGAGGAAGGCGTCTCGCAGGCCGCTGGGCGGCAGCGCGATCACGCAGTCGGAGTTGGCGGTCGCGATACGGTCCAGCACCACGGCGCATTCCTTCCGGTAGGAGTAGCCAGTAAGGAACCGGGCCTGAAGCCGCTCGATGGATGTGTCGAAGTGCCGTTCGATCTCATCGTCGAGGTCGAAGAAGGGCCAGCCCTGCCGGTCAGCGAGGATCCTGCCGATCGTCGTGGTGCCCACACAGCTCACACCGACCAGGCTGACCCGCAACTCAGACTCCTCGGAGCCGCCACGCCGACGACCCGAGGGCGTGCGGTGCGGTGTCGGCGACATGGGGATGGGGAACGGTAGATGGCCAGCGTAGCGGCTGGCGGCGCCGGGAAGCTCGCTGTGGACGCTCGCGCGGGCGCCGCCCGGGCAGATCCAGGCCGCAGCCAGGCAGCGCGGCCTGACTCCGTACCTGCCGACGCGGATTGCCGCCGCCCCCGTCCGGCGCGGACAGAACGGCTACGCTCGTGGCCGATGACGAGCCGGGCCGAGGAGGAAGGAGTAGTGCACCTGAATGGCAGGTGGCGGATCATGGAGATGGACCTGTGGGACTAGCTAGGAGGCCATCGATTTGGTGGCGCCCGGCTTCATCGAGTTCGGCGACGACGGGACGGGCGAGTTCGGTTTCATCGCCGTCCGAGGGTGGATGGACTGCCGCCCGGGCGAGCGCGGCGGACGTGCCAGCGTGGAGTTCAGCTGGCAGGTTCCACCTCGGCCACGACTCCGGCTTTCGCGCCGTGCGCGTCAGGCAGGAATCGGAGATCGCTCTCTCAGCCCGGCAGCCTCGATGAGCCGACGTCAACCTGAGCATCGAACGGGTGGCCCGGTCCGGACGGGACGGCATCGTTCCTCCGGCTCGCACTCAACCACGACGATCGAAGTTCAGTCGCGATCACTGGCCGCCTGGGGTGAGCCGCAGCACTTCTTGAACTTCGTCCCGCTCCGCAGGGGCAGGCTGAATTGCGTCCCACCTTGGCTGCTCGCACCGATCCCGCAGGAGCCTCAGCCGCCACTGCCCGCATGGTGTCAGGAAGCGCGCCGTCGCTCCGTTGTGCTCGCTGATTCTGTCGGCCTGGGTTTGTAGTGTCGGCGGCAACCGACCGGTGGAGGTGTTATGGGCCGCGCGAGCAACCACAAGAAGGCACGCCGCCAGGCTGCGTACAAAACGCTGCGGGCCGGGCAAAGCTCCCGCGCCGGTATCGCGCCGCAACAAGCGATGCTCCCGCTTGTCGCTGGCCTGCAGGCGCTGAACCAGGAGCTGGGTGCGCGGGGCGAGCAGCAGGCACCTGCCTATCGGGCGTGGTGCGGCGGCAGGGAGCCCCTTCAGGCTGAGGGACCTCGATGGGCGGAGGGCTCGCTCGGCGACCGGCTCTTCTCCGGCACGCACCTGGCCAGGGCACGGAACGCGCCGTACTTGCTGACTGCGGAAGTTCCGGACGCCACGATGATCGCCGCCGATCCGGTGCATTGGAGTATGGCGGCCAGCGTCCTGGTTCGCGCGGTTGTCTTCGACGGTCTGCGGGTCGACCACCCAGCGGTGAGCATGCTTGTCGACGTGCTCGCCCCCATCGCCGAGGCCGAGCTGGCGTATGACGAGGCCATCGAGGAGCGGCTTGTCTCGGGATGGGATGAGGACAAGCCGGAGTTCCCGGACCTGGACGGGCCGGTGTTCCTGATCGGCACGTGCGCGCTCGTGGACGCGACCTGCGCGGTAGTTGGTGAAGATCCGCTCAGCGAGGTACTCGCCGTGTTGTCGCCTGCCATGGACGGCACCGTTCCGGGTGTGGAAGGCCGGGTTGTGGCTGACGCACTGATCGGTGCCTTTGCCACGCATTACCGATGCGAGCTGCCCGGCGATGCCGGTGTGCTGAAGCGCATCAGGCACGTGGACGCCGGCTCCGGGTTGCCGGGGCTCGTTGCCGCCGGGGAGGTGTCGCCCAGAGACGTCGTTCGGGTCGGGCTGACGATTCTGTCCGTGCTCGCTGAACTCTGCAAGAGCGGTTCCGCTTCGATCCTTCGGCGGGCCGCCTGAGCAGGCCGCGGCATACGTTCCGCCCTCTCCGCCAGCGTTGAGCTTGCCGGGCCGTAGCCAGCCGATAAGCGCGGCCCAATGAGTCGGCAGGGGCAGTCTGCCTGGCCGCCCGGTCGATGAGTCGTACCCTGTTCCGGCGCCATAGCCGGCCAGGTAGCGGGCGATGTCGTCACGGCTCATGGTCACCTGGAGATCATCGAGAACCGAGACACCCAGAGGCCGCTCGCCTGCGGATCCAAGACGCTGCACCGCGGTCAGCCGGAAATGGTCCAGGAGCCGGTAGAAGTTCTCGGCCATGCCCCGGAACAGTTCGTTGAGGTCACTCAGCGGGATCAGCTCGTTCCCCACCCCTCCAGGTTGGTGAGGAACGCGCCGATCGAGGTGAACAGCCTGCCGGTGAGGCTCTTCAGGCCGAGCGCGGGCTCTTCCCGGCACAGGAACGCGGTCAGCCGCCGGTCATCGAGCACGTCGAATGTTTCGTAACGGGGCACGTGCTGCAGCAGCCGGAAAGCAATAGGCGTGGATCGTTCCCACGAACGCCACGCCCAGCCGGTCCGGCGAGCCGGGCCTAGCCGCTTTTCGACCCTAGCAGAGATACGGGCCTTCACTCCTCCGCGGTCCGCTCGGTGAAGGTAAAGGCGACGATCTGCAGATAGGAACTACGGTGCAGCACGGCCTCGCGGGCGTCGCCCTCGAGCTGAGGTGCTAAGAAGCCGGTCATGGCCGGGATTCCCTTTCGCCAGGGGTAGCGAGAACGGCTGCGTTTGTCAGCCTCTGCGTAAAGACCCCAGGACCGGCCGCGGTTCACTGAATGGCGCATCATTGAGCCTTAGCGGGAGCCCGGGCCGTGGCGTCGGCAGCGGCATGGGGGCCAACATTCAGAACGCAACGCAGCGTGGATCCCAATAGCCGCGGTAGTCTCCTCGTGGTCCGAAGACGCTGGGGATCAACCCCTGGCTCGCGTCTGTCGTGAGCCGGGCTGGTCAGCCGCCCCTGGCGGGTTCCGGACCGAGGCCGCCTTCAATGAGGCCGCCCGTGCGGCTTTCGCGATCTTCTTGTCCGGATGCAGCTTCCCGGCTGTCATCAGCGCCTGCGCGGCGATGAGGTGGCGGGAGCGCCACATCTGCTCGAAGAGAGCAGTCTCCGAACCCGGCGCGGCCGCCTGCCGGACCGCCGCGGCCACGCCTTCAGAACCGCCGGTCGCATAGCCGGCCACGATGGCCTGCGATGCCATGACCACGGCGTCGCAATCGAATGGCTCGAGGCCAGGCAGCGGGTCGTGCTGCGCGTCGCGCCCGGCCCGCCGGTTCAGTTCCGAAACGGCGTAGGGCCGGATTGCGGGCAGCGACATCGCCGAGAGCCAGGCGGCCTCGGTGTCCCCCTCAATGCCAGCCGCGATCTGGACGCCGGTCGTCAGGTACGCGGCGTCCTCTTCCGCCGCTGCTTCCAGCAGCGCAGTCACCGCCCCGGCCGGTTCCCGCGCCGCAAGCCAGGCGTGCAGTTCCTGCTCGAACGCCTCGCCTGACATGCCGAGCCGGCAAATGATGAGCTGGATCGGCGTCAGTGCCGCGGACGCCGGCAGCACCTCTACCTTTGCTCCCACTTGGTGGATGACCGCCCACGCGCCCAGCGGGGTGAGCGAGACCGCGGGGCCGTCAACGGTGACTACGCCGAACTCGGCGGCCAGCCGCAGGAACGCCGCAGTGGGGTCACTGTACCTGGCCGTCCACGCCGACCACCGCAGGCGGCCGGAGGAGGGCGTCATCCCTTCGGTGGCCCCCTCGCCGATTTCTGCCGAGAGAATCTCCGCGGTTGCGGTGCCGTGCTGCTCGAGAAGCTTGAGGATCGGGTAATTGCCGATGCCGGCGAAGTCCAGCGGTGCCGGATCGGCTCTCGGGGGCAGCGCGTCCTCCACGCCGTGCGCGAACAGGGCATCGAGCGCACGGCACCAGTCGGCAATGATCTCCGTGTCTGTGCGCTCCGCGGCGTCGCAGAGCGTTCCGGCCCGGTGTATCAGCTCGTGGTCTTCGCTGGTGTGCAGGTATCCGGCGTGGTAGGCAATCTCATAGGTCCAGCGCAGCCGACTGGTCGTCTCGTCGGTCATCGCATCGCTGCCTGTGACGAGGCCCAGGGTCATGGCCACATCCCGCTGCGCGTCTGCCGAACGCCAGCCGGACTCTGCGTCTACCGGGTCATCCCCGAACCAGTCGGCCAGCCGTCGCCCCGCCTGGAGCGGCAAGGACGCGCGCGCAGCTGCGGCGAGTTCCTCTTCGGTCGCACTCCGCAGGGGGATTATCGCGGGGAAGGTCAGACGGCTCATCTCTGCCTCCCGGGAGGCGCGATCGCGAATCAACAGTGCCAACAGTCACGTTAGCGCGAGCATCGGACCGGCTCCCAACCCTGCGGGGCTTCAAGGGTGGGCCGCGATGGCGCGCGGAGCGCCACCGCAGGACGCTCGGGATCTGGCGGCACCTTCCGTCGATCACCCGGTGGGAGACGTTTGGGAGACGATCTTGTTCCGGAAACGTCTCTCAACGGCTCCCAACGGAACTCAAAGGGAGCTTCTGTCCTGCGGCGATGCCGGAGACTCCTGGTGGGTGCCATCGGTGGGAGCCGCTAACGGCGGGCCGGCGCCGGGCAGCCGGGTGGTGGCGCTGGCGCGGGGCGCATTCGCCGAGCGCGTCGTGGCGGACGTCGGCTCGCTGGCCGAGGTGCCCTCCTCGGTCGATCTCGCGCAGGCGGCCGCCCGCCCGGCGGCCGGCGTGGCTGCGCCGGGTGCGCTGCGGGCGGGCGGCCCGCTGCTCGGCCGCCGGGTGCTGATCACCGGCGCGTCGGGCGGAGTCGGCGGTTCGCCATCCGGCTGGCGTCAATCGCCGGCGCGCGTCATCGCGGTGGTTGGCTCGGCGGCCAGGGGTCAGGGTATGGGCCGAGGCCGGCGCCGAACAGGTCGTGACCGGAGTCGGCTCGATGCGCCCGTAGACGTGGTTCTCGACAGCGTCGGCAAGGCGATCTTGGACATGGCCGACACGTGACCAGTCAGTCCCACCGCTTGCAGTCCAGGCGCCAGCGGCGGCGTCACTCCCAGCGAGGCGCGACGGCAGAAGGCTATGGGACAGACTCTGCCACGCGCCGGACGTCCACGCCATCGATGGCGACTCCCGGAGCCGACCAGCTGGACGTGGCGTCCGCTGCCCGCCGGGCCTGATCCTCGGTACTGAACAGGGGGATCGAGAACCCCCGGCCGTCAACCGGCTCAAGCCAGTACCCGGCTGCGAACCCTGGAACCGATGTGACCCGAGGCAATATGTCGTCCATCAGCGCGGCGGCCGCCGCGGGAGCCTGGCTTGGGTCGATCGTCACCGTGACGAGCGCAGCGTGCATACTGTCCTCTCCCTCATCAGACTGACTCAGCTCGTTCTACACCAAGGACCGCGCAACGACGGCCTCTTAGCTAGCTGTCGAAGCTTGCCGGTGTCAGCCAGCCGGGGTCGGCCCACCGAGATGGCTGGTCGGCGTTTCCAAGAGTCCGCAGATAGAACGGTTGTCGCGCTCGGCGCAGCTTGACCGTCTCGTGCAGAAGCGCGGTGCCTGGGATCGGGCGCGTCCGGCCGGGAAGCAGTTTCCAGGTCCAGCCGTTGTCGTGGGCTGCCGCAGTGGCGAACTCTGCGTCAACGGTGCACCATTTCGCGTACGCGGCGGCATGTTTCCTGTCGCGCAGGTGCAGTTCCTGGCAGATGCCGTCGAAAACCCATTTGAGCGCGATGGTCGCCAGCTCGCAGTCCAGGAAGGTGCCACCGACATCCGAGTGGACGCCAGCGAACCAGACTTCCTCGAAGCCTGCCCGTGGCTCGACGAGGAACTCGTGGAACGGCCGCCGGCGTTCGTCGATCGATACGGCGTGCCTGAGCCGTCTGACGTTCCACAACGTCGTGGTGTCTGGCCACTTGACTTCGCCAATTCCGGCCAGCCCCGATGCCTCGACCGTGTCCCAGATACCCAGGTACTCGACCGGGATGGAGTGCACTTCATCTCGGGGGTCCGGGCAGTACGGCCAGTCCTTGTTCATCGGATGCGATCGAGTTCCCCAGCACAGCGCGTCAGCGAACTCCCCGACGCGAGCCAGGAAGGCCTCCTGATCGTTCACCGGTCGTTTCTTTGCGTACTCCTTGACCGCATACTCGACTAGGTTGAGTGAACCAGAGCGCAAAAGCCCGGGTCGTGCAAGCATGCCGACGAGTGCTCGAGCCGTGTAAGCGCCGCGGCTGAAGCCGAATACGTACAGCTTGTCCCCCGGCCGGTAGTTCTGCATGAGCCATGTGTAACTCTGCATCAAGTTGGTCTTCATGCCGAGCCCGAACGCCAGCTGACCGAGTCGCGAAGCCAGTCGGCCGGCCTTGCCGCGAGCCGTTGAAGCCGGTAATGTCCCGACACCCGGGTCGTAATAGGCCATCTGTCGCAGCGGATTGTCCAGGTCGAGCATCTCGAACACCTTCGCAGGGTTCGTCGGCCGCGACTCGCCGAGCTCGTCGTTAGTCCCGTCCAGGCAAACGATGATGTTCTTCGACGCCGGGCGCTGGGGCTGGGCCGGGCTGTCCGCTACCTCCGGGAGGGCCTCGCGCCCCAGGGAATCCTCGCTCACGCTTCGACCGTGATCCCGGCCCTGCGCAGCGCCACGAATTTGCGTCATTGTGCATCCCCGCTCGTCATTGTCGCTTAGAGGCTATACCTGGCGAGACCGGCCGGCTGGGAAGCGTACGCCTGCCGAATGACGAACCGGGACAGACCTGCTGGGCTGGGCCATCCGTTCGGCCGCCGCGATCAGGCGGCCGACGACCTCGGGATAGATGGAGCGCAGCCTGCGATGGACGATCCGGCCTCCCAGAGTCCGGTCCCAGGTGGCCGACCAGCGAATGTGCGTGCCTTCGCTGCGCGGGCTGAGCGTCACCTCGGCCAGGTAGTTCCGTACCGGCTCGGCGTGGCCGGCGTGCGCGGGCTTCTCCTCGACCTCCTCGCCACCGGCGACCGCGCAGGAGTCGATGACGCCTACGAGCAGTTCCTGCGGTACACCTCTGCGCCTGCTGCGCCGATGTAAGCCGCGGACTTCGCGGACAAAAAACTTCCGCGGTGATGTCCAAGTAGGCCGTTCTCGATCGACGTCTGGTTAGAAGGCAGGCTGAGCGGCCCTGCGCCCAGCGCGAGACCGGCGCTGGCTCCGGCGGCGGCTCGGCCGACCCGCCCAGCACAGATACAGGGGATAGCCCATGAGCACACTCATCTCCGAGCCAGCGAGTTCGGCCAGCGAGTTCGCCCGGCCAGCGGATCACGCTGGCCGCATTGACGACTTCGGCGGCGCAAGCCCATCCGGTCACGCTGTCTACGCCGACGCCCTGGTCCGGCACTACAACGGGAACCGCGCAGTCGACCACGTCGACCTGCGGATCCCAGCCGGCGAGATCTACGGCTTCCTTGGGCCGAATGGCGCGGGCAAGTCGACGACCGTGCGCATGCTATGCACCCTCCTGGCGCCGACCGGCGGCCGCGCGCTAGTAGCCGGGTACGACGTTGCCAGCCAGCCCGGCCAGGTCCGGCTCCGGATCGGTGTCGCTCTCCAGGAGGCGGCGCTTGACCCCAGGCAGACCGGCTACGAGCTGCTGTGCCTGCAGGGCCGGCTCTACGGGCTGTCCGGCAACGCCCTGGCGCGGCGGCTGACCGAACTGAGCAAGCTGATCGAGCTCGGTGATGCGCTCGACCGGCAGATCGGAACCTACTCGGGCGGGATGCAGCGGCGGCTCGACCTGGCCGCGGCGCTCGTGCACAACCCCCGGGTGCTCTTCCTGGACGAGCCGACAACCGGGCTGGATCCGGTCAGCCGGGCCCGCGCCTGGTCCGAGATCCGCCGGCTGAACGAGCAGCTCGGCACGACCATCTTCCTGACCACGCAGTACCTCGAAGAGGCCGATGAGCTGGCGCATCGCGTCGGCATCATCGACCGCGGCCGGATCGTCGCGGAGGGCACGCCCGCCGAACTGAAGCGGTCGGTCGGCACCGATGTGATCGTCGCGCGCGTGGCCGGCGACGCCAGGGCCGCACGTCTCCAGGTCGAGGCGGTGCCAGGCGTGCTCAGCGTCGAGGCGCACGGCGACGAACTGGTCATCGCCACTGCCGACGGCGCCGGGGCGATCAGCCCGGTCGCCGTGGCCCTGGCCAGCAGCAAGATGACCGTCCGCGACCTGACCCTGCGCACGCCAACGCTCGACGACGTCTTCCTCGAGCTGACCGGAACCCACATCGAACGCACGACCTCGGAGGAGGACCCGTCATGACCGCGCTCACCGAGACCATCACAGCAGCCGCCCCCGGCGAGGTGATCAGGGCCCGCCCGGCTGGCTTCCCGCGCGACCTCACCTCGATCGCCGGCCGGGCGCTGCGCGCCGTGCCGCGCGACCCGGCGGCCGTGCTCCCGCCGGTGTTCATCGCGCTGTTCTTCTTCATCGTGAACATCGCCACGCTCAAGAAGCTGACCGGCAATCATCCGGGTTTCAGCTACACCGCGTTCGAGATGGCGACCGCCATCCTGCTCGGCGTCACCGGCGTCTCACGTGCTCCGGCGCTCGTCGTCGACGTTCAGACCCAGTACCTCGACCGCCTGCTCCTGACCCCGGTACGGCGAGCGGCGATCCTGATCGGCCACATGGCCGCGGACGTCGCGGTCGCCGCCGCGCTGACCGTCCCGATCCTGGTTTTGGGGATCATCCTCGGAGTCCGGTTCGAGGCCGGGCCGCTCGGCGTGCTGGCGTTCGTCGCGCTCGCCTCCCTGTGGAGCCTGGCCTTCGCCGGATTCGGCTACGCGATCGCGCTCAAGACGGGGAACCCGGCCGCGGTGAACTCCACCTTCCTGCTGTTCTTCCCGTTCTTGTTCCTGACCTCCTCCTACGTTCCGCGCAGCCAGCTGTCCAGCTGGCTGAACACGGTCGCCGGGTTCAACCCGGTCACCTACCTGCTCGGCGGCCTGCGATCGATCGTGCTCGGCAACGGCTGGCAATGGACCCAGCTCGGCCAGGCGGTCGCGGCCATCGCGGTGGTCGGCGTGATCAGCATGACCATGTGCTTCGCGGCCCTGCGGGGAAGGGTGAAGCGCAGCTCGAGCGCGAGATAGCGGCTCGAGCGCGAGATAGCGGCCGGATCGGTCGCGGTCATGGAACCGGGGCCGGCGGCCCGTCCCGCGCCTGGCTCCGGTCCGCTATGCGGCTTCCCTGCTGCCCGGTCGCAGCGGCCGCAGCGCCGTCTCGGTGCGCACCAGTTCGTCCAGCATCGCAGCGGCGGCCTGCTCCATGACCGCATTTGCCTGCAGCGTGCCGTCCTCGTCGATGAACTGGGGGTGGAAGGGATGTTGAAACTGTCGACCACCGGAAGCATCCTCAGCGCCGTCACGACTTGCTTGAGTTGCCGCACCGCGCGGGTGCCCGCGCCGTAGGAGACGAAGCCGACGGGCTTGTGCTGCCATTCCTGGTGCGGGCAGTCGAGCGCGCTCTTCACCGTTGCGGGGTAGCCGTAGTTGTCCTCGGGGGTGACGATCACGAACGCGTCGGCGGCGTCGACGATCGCGCTCCAGTCCCTGGTGTGCTGGTGGACGTACTGCCGCAGCCGCGGGTGATCCGGCTCATCCAGCATGGGCAGGTCCACGTCGGCAAGATCGACGACGGTGACATCGAACCCGGCGTGGTCCTTCGCGCGCCCGGCGAACCACTGCGCGATCGGCACGCCGGCGCGCCCTGGCCGGGTCGAGCCGATGATGATGGTCAGGTTCGGCATCGAAGTGTTCTTCCGGCCGAGGACCCATCCCCCTTGGGTGGCGGCAGGGTGCCGGGCGATGCAGGGACGTTCTGCGGCCGCGTCGCGCGGCAGACGGGGAATCGAGCGGGCTGGTTCGGACCGGCCGAGAGCGGGTAGGGCAAATCGCATTGCCCGACCCCGTAGTTAGGAGTTCACCATGCTCACGCTCACCGACAGTGCCGTCTCGGCGATCCGCAGCCTGACGTCACAGCCCGACCTACCTGCGGAAACAGGCCTGCGCATAATGGCGCCCGATGAAGGAGCGCCGTCGTTCCAGCTCGCGCTGGCCGAAGCCCCGGCGGCCGACGATCAGGTGGTCGAAGAGGGCGGAGCGCGCGTGTTCGTCGAAGCCGCCGCCGCGCCCGTGCTCGACGACAAGGCGCTCGACGCCCAGGTGAACGACCAGGGCGACCTTGCCTTCCGCATCGCCGACCAGGCCGATCGCGGCTGACCGGCGTCGGCCGCGAGAAGATCCTGTGACCTAGTCGCCAGCGAGCGCGGCCGCGCCGAACACCCACGGACTCGTCTCGGCGATGAAGGTAGTGGGAAACCCCAGGTCGGGCTCGGCTGCAGCGTTGAGCCGAGTTAGCGCATCTCCCGGGAGATCGACCTGGGTAGCGCCGAGGTTGTCGAGGAGCTGGTCGACACGACGGGCGCCGATAATGGGGTGAACGGCGGGTGACCGCGCTTGGGTCCAGGCGATCGCAACCTGCGACGGGGTCGCGCCGAGATCGCCAGCGACCTCCTGCACGGCGGCCGCCACCTCACGCTCCTGGCTGGTGATGGCGGCGGCGCTGACGCGGGTGCCTGGTTCGGCCCCGCTCGGCGTACTGAACTTGCCGGAAAGGATCCCGCCCGCCAGCGGGCTCCAGGCGGCGACGGTCATCCCGGTGCTCTCGGCCATCGGGAGCAACTCGCGTTCGATCTCCCGCTGCAGCAGGCTGTAGGGCGCCTGAAGGCCGGCGAACGCGGTCCAGCCACGCCACTCGGCCAGAGTGTTGGCGCGGGCGACGAGCCAGGCGGGCGTGTCGGAGATGCCGATGTAGAGGATCCTCCCGGCGCGAACCTCGTCGTCGAGCGCGCGCATGGTCTCCTCGGCCGGCGTGTGGCGGTCCCACATGTGCACCCAGTAGATGTCGATGTAGTCCGTGCGCAGCCGCCGCAGGCTCGTCTGCAGGGACAGCCGCAAGTTCTTGCGGTGGTTGCCCGCCGCGTTCGGGTCGTCGCGGTCGCGGGAGACGGTGTACTTCGTGGACAGCACGAACCGGTCCCGGCGGCCGGCCAGAAGCTCGCCGACTATCTCCTCGCTCGCGCCGCCGCGGTAGTTAACGGCGGTGTCGACGAGATTGCCGCCTGCGTCGTCATACGCGTCGACGATCCGTCGGCACTCTTCGACAGGCGCTCCCACGCCGCCTTGCTCGCCGAAGGTCATCGCCCCGAGGAACAGCTCGGACACGCGCAGGCCGCTAGTCCCGAACCGCCGGTACCGCATCAGCCCCGGCTCCCGCCGCCGAAGGCCTGCGCGGCCAGCAGGGCGACCTCGTCGTGCGGCACATCGCGCAGGTGCTGGTCGATGGCCCAGCGGTGCCCGAACGGGTCGATGAACTGGCCTGTCCGCTCGCCCCAGAACGCGTCGTTCAGCGGCTCGAACACCGTCGCGCCCGCGTCGATCGCCCGCTGCCACACCGCGGCGGCATCATCGACGGCGACGTGCAGCGCCCCGTAGGTGCCGCCGAGCGTCAGCGGCGAGACCACTCCCATGTCGGGGAACTCGTCAGCGATCGCCAGCATGCTGTCGCCGAAGCGCAGCTCGATGGTCAGCACCTGCCCGCTGGGCAGCGTTATCCGGCTGGTCTCCACGGCGCCGAGGACCGAGCCGTACCAGGTCGCGGCGGCACCGGGATCACGGGCCACCAGATGGGGGGTCAGGGTGTTCATGCCGCGACTATACATAGAGTTCAGACATAGTGTCTAGACAGCTTTAGTAGACTGCCGCCCGTGACCCAGCCACCGCATCGTGCCCGGCCTGCCCGGCGGCAGCAGGCCCGCCGCGCACGGCCCCCGGGCGGTGGCAGCCCGGACCTGCGCGAGGCGATACTGGCGGCGACCGCCAGCCTGCTCGCGGACCACCAGTTCGCCGATCTGGCCGTCAGCGACATCCTCCGCGCCGCCGGGGTGTCGCGCGGCAGCTTCTACTTCTACTTCGACAGCAAGCAGGACGTGCTCGCCGAACTGGTCAGGCGCGCGGTCGCGCAAGGTCACGTTGCCGCGAGCCCCTGGCTGGCCAGGCCGCCCGACAAGATCGCGGCCCTGCGCGCCGGGACCGCCGCGGGAGCCAGGCTGTGGCAGACCAGCGCGCCCGTCCTGCGAGCCATCGTGGAGAACTGGCGGGCCGAACCGCGCCTCGCCGAACTGTGGCTGGACCAGATGAAGAGCTTCACGGATGCCGCACTCGCGCAGATCAGTGCCGACGAGCAGGTTCTCCGGCGGCTCGGCGGCCTCGATATCGCAGCGGTCGTCAGCTCGCTGACCTGGCTCAGCGAGCGCCTCTACTATCTCGCCGCCACCGGGATCCCGCCGTTTGACGACCAGGACACCCTGGTCGACACCCTCGTGCACATCTGGGCATCGACGCTCTACGGCAGCACGGCGTCGATGTAGCCGAAATTCTTGTCGTCATGGACAATCACCTTGTGACTGCGAAGGAGGCCAGATGGCCAGAGTGCTGTACACCGCGAAGGCGACGGTTTCCGGCGGTCGCGCGCAAGGTCACGGCCGCACGAATGACGGAGCCCTGGACGTCCAGCTCAGGTCGCCGAAGGAGATGGGCGGCGAGGGCGACGGCACGAACCCCGAGCAGCTGTTCGCGGTGGGCTACGCGGCCTGTTTCGAAGGCGCGCTGGGCGTGGTGGGCCGCCGCGAACGCGTCGAGGTGGGCGACGTGTCGATCGACAGCCAGGTCGGCCTGATTGCCAGCGAGGACCGCAGCTTCACGGTGACCGTCCGGCTCGACGTGACGCTGCCGCAGGTTCAGGACCCCGAGCAGGCCACGCGGATCGTCGCCGCCGCGCACCAGGTGTGTCCGTACTCCAATGCCACCAGGGGCAACATCGACGTCATCCTGACGGCGAACGGCCGCGAGATCAGCTGATGCCCGGGGGAACTTGCCGTCGCCTGCCCGCGTACTGGATCCGGCCTGCCTGGATCAGGCCGCTGTCGATGGCTGCCTGCTCGTCGGCTTCGCTGACGCCCGGCAGGTCGGCGAAGAAGTACGGCCCGTAGCCGACGGATCGTGAGTCGAACCGGGCATCCAGCTCGCTGAGGATGTCCTGGCCCTCATGCAGCCTCTCCGCGTCCGCCCAGCGGCGGATGTACTCTCCCCAGGCAAGCCCCGACTCGCGCCAGTCCGCGCACCGCTGGCCGAGCCATCCGGGGTCTGTTCCTGGCTGGGGGAGCCGGTCCTGGCACCACCTGGCAGTTGCTTCGTCAAACCGTTCCCGTGCCCATTCCACCACCGCCAGTGCGCCTCCTGGCGCGAGCGCCACGTCGATGCGATCCAGCACCTCGCCAAGGTCCGCGACATGGTGCAGCGACGTGCACGCCACGATCGCGGCGACAGGTTCGGCGTCATAGCGCTCGAACTCCACCTGCCGGTACCAGTCCCCTTCTGGCGCCTCGGGATCGATGCCCACCGCCTGGTAGCCAGCCGAGCGGAGCATGGGAACGAAGCCGCCAAGCGGCCCGCACCCGATCTCGGCTACCGCGGCCGGCGCGGCCGGGAGCTGCGCGCGGACGAAAGACCATACCGCTCCGAGCCAGCGATCGTCGGGCATCACCTGCCAGAGACTACGGCTCGGCAAGCGGCGGAGCCAACCGGGTCCGGGGTGTCTTGACGGATCTTGGCTAATTAGATTAGCCTTCTAGCTATCAGCCTTAGCAAGGAGACGAAGATGACTGAGTTCCTGGACATCGACAGCGGCCGGATCGCCTACGACGTTACCGGGCAGGGCCCGCTCGTCGTGCTGTCACACGGCATCGGCGACCACAGGCAGGTCTACCGGTTCCTGGCCCCGAAACTGGCCGCGGCCGGGTATCGGGTGGCCAAGGTCGACATGCGCGGGCACGGCGAGTCCAGCATGGGCTGGGCATCGATCTCGCGCACCGACGTCGCCGGCGACCTGCTCGCCCTGATCCGCCACCTGGGTGGTCCCGCGGTCATCGCGGGGCACTCCCTGTCGGGCGGGGCGGCGACCATCGCCGCGGCGAGAGAACCGGAGCTGATCAGCGGAATCGTCGAGATCAACCCGTTCACCATGAAGCAGCAGCTCGACGTCGGCGGCCTGCTGCGCGTCAGCCGCTACCGCAGGGGGCTGATCCTGCTGGGCGGGACGCAGGTGCTCCGCAGCCTGGGCCTGTGGATGCGTTACCTCGACGTGGCCTACCCGACCAAGCCGGCTGACTACGCTGGCTACATGGCGGCGCTGGCGGCCAAGTTGCGCGAGCCAGGCCGGATGGCGGAGTTCATGAAGACGGGCAAGTCCACGCCCGCCGACGCCGAGGCGCAGCTGTCCGCGATCGCGTGCCCGGCGCTGGTCGTGATGGGCGCGCTTGACCCCGACTTCGTCGACCCCACGGCCGAGGGCGAGCGGATCGTCGCTGCCATGCCTGCCGGGCTGGGGACCGTCGCGACCGTCGAAGGCGCCGGGCACTACCCCCACGCGCAGTCGCCGGATGAGGTAGCCGCGCTGGCGATTCCGTTCCTCAGAGAGCATGCCGGTGCCTAGAGCGGGGCTGACCCGCGACGACGTCGTCGCAGCCGCGGCAGGGCTGGCCGATGAGACCGGCTATCACGAACTGACGATGGGGCTGCTTGCCGAGCGCCTGGGCATCCGCGCCCCCTCCCTATACAAGCACGTGGACGGCCTGGCAGATCTGCAGCACCGCATCGCCACGCTGGCCATGACCGAACTGGCCGAGGCGGTCCGCGACGCGATGCAGGGCAGGTCCGGGCGTGACGCCCTCACCGCCTTCTTCACCGCGACGCGGGCCTACGTCTCCGCGCACCCCGGCCGCTACACCGCGACCATCGGCGCTGAGTTCACCGGCCCCGGGGACCCGCTTCTGGCCGCGAGCGCCCGCATCATCGGCTCGATCGCCGCGGTGCTGCGCGGGTATGGCATCGGCGACGAGGAGATGGACCACGCCATCCGCACCATCCGCTGCACCCTGCACGGGTTCGCCGCGCTGCAGGCGGCGGGCGGCTTTCAGTGGAGCGCGGACCCCGAAGACAGCTTCGCCTGGATGATCCGCTTCATGGACCGCGGCCTGCGGGCCGGCGGAACCTCGCGGTTGATATGACAATCGCTGCCTGGATTTCGTGCCGGTGTGCACCGCCCGCTACTCCCGTCCGCGGCGGTAATCTGAGCAGGCCGCGAGGTGCCAGGTACAGTCGTAGCCCGGAACCTGGGAGAGCGCCTAGTGACCGGTACTGCCAACGCCGACCAGTACGCCGCGTGGAACGGCGACTCCGGACGACGCTGGGCCGACGGCGCCGCCCGCCGCGACAAGGTCCTGGCGCCCGTCGCCGAAGCCCTCTTTGCCGCAGCCAGGTTCGCCCCCGGCGACGCGGTTCTCGATGTCGGCTGCGGGTGCGGGGCCACGACACTGCGCGCCGCGCAGGACGCCGGACCCGCCGGAACCGCGCTCGGAATCGACTTGTCTGAGCCCATGCTGAGCGTGGCCCGCCGCCGCGCCAGGGAGCAGTCCGTCGCCAACGTCAGGTTCGAGCACGCGGACGCGCAGACCCATGCCCTGCCGGCGGCCGCCCACGACGTGGCGATCAGCCGTTTCGGCACGATGTTCTTCGCCGACGAGCTCGCGGCCTTCGCCAACATCGCGCGCGCGTCACGCGCCGGGGCGAGGCTGTGCCTGGCGACGTGGCAGCCGCTGGCAGCCAACGACTGGCTGACCATACCCGGCGGGGCACTCCTGCGTTACGCCACGCCGCCCGACCCGCCCAGCGGCCCTGGCATGTTCGCCCAGTCCGACCCGGCCGCACTCGCGGCCACCCTCACCACCGCCGGGTACGAAAACGTGCAGCCCACCCCGGTAAGCCTGACCCTGACCGTCGGTGCCGATCCCGCCGACGCCGCCGACTACGCCGCGTCGAGCGGCCCCGGCCGGGCCCTGCTGGACACGGTCGCAGCCGACGACCGCCCCGTCGCGATGGACGCGCTGCGGGCGGTCCTGGCCGAGCACGCCGGCCCGGGGGGAGTTCGGCTGGACGCCGCGATCTGGCTCACCACGGCCATCAGGCGGGCGTGACAGATCAGCCGGGCAGGATCACGGTCACTCCCGGCCATCGGACCCCGGGCTGGTGCCGCGCGAGCCTGGCCACAGATTCCTCCAAGCTGACCCGGCGCGGATTCCGGCGCCAGACGCCGGCGAGGAGATCGGTCACGCCGAGCGGCGCGCAGACCTCGATCTCGTCGTTGCTCGCGAGCCGCACGGCCAGCGCGGTCGCGGTCTCCGGCCAGGTTCCGACCGCGTCCTCGATCGAGACGAGCGGCGCAGGCGGGCTACCGCCGAACTTGCGCGCGTACCAGGTGTGCACCGCAGCCTGGTTGCGCGCCTCCCACGGCACCTCGGGCCAGCCCGAGCCGAGCCGCTCGGTCATCTGGTCATCGTTCGCGCTGCTGAGGTCATCCGGATCGAAGAACGGCACGTCGACGTCGTGCACCTCGCCCGGGCTGAACCCGGAGCCGTACCGCTCGCCCCAGACAAGATCGCGCACGACGCCGGCGCCAACCCACGCCTCGGGGATCCGCGCGCCTCGGACCGTGACTAGCACGCGCATCATCCAGTCGCTGGCACCGATGATCGACGTCAGCTCGGCAAGCTCCCCGGTCGGCATGAAGGCATCATGCCGGCCGCCCCGGCTTGCCCGCCAGATGCGAGTCCGATGGAAGTGCCATCCATCCTGAGATCCGATGATGGATGGCACTTGCATCCGCTGCGAAGCCTGGCGCGTGAAGATCAACTGTGACCTGTGTGGTTCATATGAACTAGCGGGACCGCTGCTACGAGGGTGGTTGCCTCGTAAGTGACCCGCCCCATGACCACGAGCTGCTGCAGGCTCAGCGTGTCACGCAGCAGGCCCCGGGTCGATCCAGTGGACCGCGTCCCGGCCAGGCCGGAGCATAGGGTGGTTGCATGATCTTCCGCGAGGCGGCCAGGGCTGACCTCCCGGCGATCATCGGCCTGCTGGCCGATGACGTGCTCGGCAGGGCCCGCGACCACGTCGCCGTCGATGACGCCTACGAGCGAGCGTTCGCCGCCATCGACGCTGACCCGCGTAACCTCCTGGTCGTGGCCGATGACGGCGGCGATGTCGTGGGGTTCCTGCAGATCACCTACATACCTGGCCTGGGCAGGCACGGCGCCGAGCGATCGCTGATCGAGGCGGTTCGGATCCGCTCCGACCTGCGCGGGCAGGGCATCGGCACCGAGCTGATGAAGTGGGCCATCGAGCAGGCCAAGTCACGCGGGTGCGCGCTGGTGCAGCTCACTTCGGACAAGTCGCGCGCCGCCGCGCATCGGTTCTATGCCGGGCTCGGGTTCGTCGCCAGCCACGAGGGGATGAAGCTGATCCTGTAACGATCCTGTCACGAGCCTTCGTGATCAGCCGCTTGGCGAGTGACACACGGCCTCGACGTTGTTGCCATCCGGGTCGCGGACGAAGGCCCCGTAGTACCCGGCGTGGTACTCCGGCCACAGCCGGGGCTCGTGCAGTACCTCGGCTCCGGCAGCGACCGCGGCGGCGAAGAACGCGTCGACGGTTTCCCGGCTCGCCGCGGTGAACGCGATGTGCGACTCCCTGAAGCCTTCGCCGGTCGACCTCGGCCCGATCCAGAACTCGGGCTTGGGCGCAATGCCGAAACCGACGACCTCCCCGAAGTCCATGACCCTGGCGCCGCCGAGCGGCGCCAGCACAGCGTCGTAGAACGCGAAGCTCGCGGCGGTGTCCGCGCACTGAAGGGAAACGTGATCGATCACCCTGCCATCCTCGCTCGCGCGTCGGCCCAGGCGAAGCACCGACACGGGCGCGTCCCGAGCTTTGGTCCGCTTACCGTTAGAACGGTTGACGATAGATCGGACACCGAGTTATAGTCCGGCCATGGCAGACGAGCAGTTGATCGCGCGATCAGGGAGTGCGGATTCTGAGGTGCGGCCGGAAGCCGGGCGGGCGGAAGCCGGGCGGGCGCAAGCCGGGCGGCCGGAAGACGGGCGGGCGCAAGCCGGGCGGCCGGGACGCCGCCGGGTCAGGAGCGTCCTGCTGGCCGTCGCGCTTGTGCTGCCGTTCGCCGGCGTGGTCGCGTTCCTCATCGCCTTCCAGCCCTTCGCCGCAGCCGCTGGCGGCTGCGGCGGCGGTTGAGCCGGCCGCCGGCAGGCAAGGAAGCAAGCTAACCGCCGCCTGAGCGGCTATCCTGAAGTCAGCCAACCACCAGGCCGGTCTGACCGGCCACGATGCGGGCAGCCGGAGACGATGTATATTGCCGTGACCGTCATCGCGGCAATGCTGCTCGGGGTGGGTTTCGTGTTGCAGCAGCACGCCGCGTCGAAGCTGCCGACCCAGTACCTGCACCTGCGGCTGATCGCCGAACTGCTCCACCAGCGGATCTTCGTCGCCGGAATCGTGATCATGGTGATCGGCCAGGGCCTGTCCGCGTGGGGGCTCGGCCACCTGAGCCTGACCGTCAGCGAACCGCTGCTCGCGACCAACCTGATCTTCGCGCTGCTGCTCGCCGCGCCGATCTCCGGCGAGATTCCCCGCAAGACCGAGCTGGCCGGCGCGGTACTGCTCTGCGCGGGCGTAGGCGTACTGTCGGCCAGCAGGTCGGTGCGGGCACTGTCGGAGTCGTTCGGGTCCTTCTCGCACTGGCCGGCGGCCGGCATCATCGCGGGGGTCGCTGCCGCGCTTGTCGTGGCCGGCCGCAACGGCCCGGCGAGCCTGCGGGCAACGCTGACCGGCGCGGGCAGCGGTCTGCTGCTCGGCATCGCCGACGCCCTGACCCGCCGAAGCGTGGAGATTCTCGACGGCCACGGGCTGGCGACGCTCCTGACGACCTGGCCGGGGTACGCCGTGATCGGCACGGCCGCGATCGGGCTGTGGCTGGTGGAGAGCGCCTTCGCCGCCGGCCCGCTGCATGCCTCCCTGCCGGCCATCACCGGGGCCGAGCCGCTGGCCGGGATGACGCTCGGGGTGCTTGTCTTCGGTGACGTCGTGCACGTCACGCCCTGGCTGCTCGCCCTGCAGGCCGCCGGCCTGGCGGCCATGGTCGGCGGGGTCATCCTGGTCGCCAGGGCACCCGTGTTCCGCAAGCTGCACTTGCGCCCTATCGCGGCGGCCGAGGGCCTGGACAGCCAGGCCCCGGGCGCCAGCGACGATGAGGCCGCCGAGCGGGCCGCCGAGGTCACCGTGCCGGAGGCTTCCAGGCTGATGCTGCCCAAGATGACGGTGCCGAAGGTCAGCGTGCCCAAGATGAGCGTTCCCGCAGTCACCGTCCCCACGGTCGCCGTCCCCACGGTCACCGTCCCCGACCTGCCGGTGCTGTCGACTCCCGAGGCGGCAATTCCGTCCGGCGCCAGGCCGCGGATTCCGTGGCTGAAGATCACGAAGCTGAAGGTTTCGCGACCGCAGTTTCCCGAGGCTCCGCCCAGCCCGCCACCGGCTCAATAGACTCGCGGGTAGCGTCCGCTTCGGCGGCGGCGAACCCACCCAATACTCGGGACCGTAGTATTGCTTGCCGATAGATCGGTATCCGAAGTATTGTCAGCGGCATGACCCAGGCCGGCGGCGAGCTTTCATCGTGGACCCCGCGCGCACGGGCGCACGCGTGGCTTTGGACGACTGCCCTGCTCACCGCGGCCGCCTTGGCCTGCGCCGTGGTCCTCGCTCCGCCGGCGGGATGGCCGCCGGTCCCGGCGCTGACCTGGCTGCTGTTTACCGGGTCGTCTGTCCACGTCGCCTCGACGGGCTGGCTGTTCACCGTGCCCGCGGCCCGCGCCTACGCACGGGAGCTCGTCGTCAGGTGCATGTGGGCGCCGGCCGGCAGTTCTGGCGCACGCCCGTCCCGGCCGGTCAGGCTGGTGCTGCTGGTCAACATCTCGCTGATCGGCGGTGCGGTGCTGAGCGCGGCGTCGCACCTGCATGGCGCGGGGGCGCCGGGGCGCCTGTTGTTCGGCGGCTGCCGGGGCGCGGTCATGGCGCAACTTCGTGATCGACGCCGGGTTGCCGCGGATGCGGGACCCGCTCGCGCGCCGGTTCATCTCCGCTCACCTCCCGTACCTCGTGCCGGCCGCCGCCCCCGCGCCGGCCTTGGCCTCGGCGCCGACGTCAGCCGCGGACCCGGCCGGTCTGATGCGGCTGCCGATCGATCGCCAGCCGATATAGGATGCGCAGCATGAACCAAGCAGGCGAGCCGTCCGCGGACCGGTCAGCCGGGCAGCCGCGGCCGCGGGCCGATCAGGCAGGCGCGCTCGAGACCCTCGGCCGGTCATCGGGTCCGGCCAGCCTCATCCTGTCCAGCCTGGCCGACGGGGCCAAGCACGGATACGCGCTAACCAAGGACATCGAGGTCTTCGCCGGGGTCCGGCTCGCGCCTGGCACGCTCTACGAGGCACTGAGCCGGCTCGAGGCGCAGGGCATGATCGAGGCGGTCGAGAGCCATGACCGGCGCCGTCCCTACCGGCTGACCGCGACCGGCGCCGCCGCGCTCAGCACCTACCTGGAGGCGCAGCGCAAGGTCGCCGAGGTCGGCCTGCGGCGCCTGGCCGGCAGCTGGGCGCTCGCGTGACGGCGACCACCGCCGGGCCGGGGCCCGACGACACCGACGACACCGACCTGAGCGCGGCCGACGCGGCGCGGGCACTGCGGCTGCTACGGTGGTATCCGCGCGGCTGGCGCGCGCGGTACGGCGACGAGTTCGCCGAGTTGCTGATCGCCGAGTTCGCGGAGCACGGGCCGTCCCGGCGACGTGCACTCAACGTGGCGGCAACCGGGTTGCGCGCCAGGCTGGCCGGAGCGGGGCTGGCCGGCCACCCCCTCGACCCCGCGGCGGCGGCCAGGGCGGGACTGGCCACCCTGGCGTCCTGCGTCGCAGCGGCGGGCCTGGCCGGCGGGGTGATGTGGGCGCAGCTGGCGATCGGCCTGCAGTGGTCGGTCCCCGGCGATGACCAGCTCACGCAGGCGATGGACCTGATGTCCGCCGCCTTGCTGGTGCTCGCCGTGCTGGCTGTGCTAGCCGCCGCACCGGTTGCCTGGTCCGCGGTCGCGGCCGCGGCCGGCGGGCGCGGGCGCCGGCTCCGCTGGCCGGCCGCCCTGGTCGGGACCGGCGCCCTGGTGCTGGTCGCCGGCGGACGGCACTTCGCGAACGGCTGGCCGGGTACCGGCGGCCACCTGCTCGTGCACCAGGGCCTGGTGCCCGGCGGGGTCGCGGCGTTCGGCTGGGCCGCCACCATGTGGATCACGTCCTACTGGGCGCATCCCGCGGCGCTGGCGGTGTTCCCGCCGGTCCAGCTTGCCTGGATGGTGCTGTGCCCGGCCGCAACCGGCTGCCTGGTCACCGGCACCGTGCAGGTGCTGCGGAGGGTAGAGCTGTCACCCCGGGCGTTTCGTTGCGAAATCTGGGTGGCGCACCTGGCCTGGGCCGCACTGGCCTGCTTCCTCGGCGGAGCGTTGTGCTGGCTGTTCGCCGCGGACGGCGGGTCGGCGCCGCTGTTCCGCGTCGGCGCGATCGACCGGGCGGGGCTAGTTGTCCTGGCACTGGCCGTCGTCGCGGTGGCTGCCGCCGCCCGGCGCGCCAGTGCCGCCGCGCGGTCCTCGCCGGCGGGGGCGGCCCGCCGGTGAGCTCTCGCACGCCGGGCGGCCTGACCCGCCGCCGGCTGCTGGGCGCCGGCCTCGGCGCCAGCGCCGGACTCGCGGCGGCCGGCGCCGGCGGCCTCGAGCTAGTCGCCCGCGGGGTACTGCCGGGCCGGACCTACCTCGGCCAGATCGACGGCGCGTGCTCGGTGCCGGCCCCGCCCCTGACGTTCGCGGTCCCCGGGCCGTCGATCTCCGGCACCTTCCACTCGGCGGCCAGGCGCCGGGAGGTGGGCTACACGATCGCCTATCCTCCTGGTCACCGGCCGGGCAGCCGACTGCCGCTGGTCATCGCCTTGCACGCCTACGGCGGCAACCACACCAGCGCGCTCGGCCAGCTCGGGCTCGCCCACGGGCTGGCCATGCGGATCGGCGGCCGGCCGCTGCCGCCGATGGCGGTCGCGGCGGCCGACGGCGGGGGCGGCTACTGGAACCGGCATCCGGACGACGACCCGATGGGAATGGTCGTCTGCGAGCTGATCCCGCGGTGCCAGCGGCTGGGGCTGGGACTGGGGCTGGGCCCCGGGCGGCGGCGGAGCCCGGGGCGGCGGCGGATCGGCACGATCGGGATCTCGATGGGCGGATACGGCGCCATCTTGCTGGCCGAGCGGTATCCGCGGCTGTTCGGTGCGGCGGCGGCGGTCAGCCCGGCGATCTGGACCAGCTACGAGCAGGCGCGTTCGGTCAATCCCGGGGCCTACGCGTCGGCGTTCGCGTTCGCGGCGGCCGACGCCGTGACCCACGCTGGCGGGCTGCGGAACGTCGCCGTCCGGGTGGCGACCGGGGCGAGCGACCCGTTCCGGCCCGGAGTCGAGGCGCTGGCCCGCGCGCTTCCGCCCGGTGCGGTCGTGGACATCTCCCGTGGCTGCCACAGCGGCCCGTTCTTCCAGTCCCAGCTGCCTCCGTCGCTGGCCTTCCTGGGCCGCCACCTGTAACCGGGTCAGCCGCGGTCGACCAGCAGCTCGGCGATCTGCGCCGCGTTGAGCGCGGCGCCCTTGCGCAGGTTGTCGCCGCAGACGAACAGGTCGAGCGCGTGCGGGTCGTCCTTGCTCCGCCTGATCCTGCCGACCACGGTCGGGTCGGTGCCGACCACATCGACGGGCATCGGGAACTCGGCGGCCTCCGGCCGGTCAGCGACCGTGACACCTGGCGCCTCGCTCAGCAGCTTGCGCGCCTCGTCGGCGTCGACCTCGGCGTCGAAGGTAGCGTGCACCGCGATCGAGTGCCCGGTGATCACGGGCACCCGGACGCAGGTCGCCGAGATCCGCAGGTCCGCTGCGCCGAGGATCTTGCGGGTCTCGTTCCTGATCTTCAGTTCCTCCGACGACCAGCCGTCGGGGCGCGACGAGCCCGCCCACGGGATGACGTTCATGGCCAGCGGCGCCGGGAACGGGCCGCGGTCCCCGACCGCCGACCGAACCGCGTCCCGCACGTCACCCGGGCGCTGGCCGAGCGTACGGTCCCCGGCCACCGCCGCGAGCTCGTCGTACAGCGAGTTGGTGCCCGCCTGCCCGGCGCCGGACGCCGCCTGGTACGAGGCGGCGAACATCTCGCGCAGCCGGTACGCCTGGTGCAGCACGCCGACGACCACGATCAGCGCGAGCGTGGTGCAGTTCGGCACAGAGATGATCCCCCTTGGCCGGTCGAACGCCGCGGCCGGATTCACCTCGGGGACGACAAGCGGCACGTCGGGATCCATCCGGAAGGCGCCGGACTTGTCGATCACGACGACGCCGTGCTCCGCGGCGACGGGCGCCCATGCCTCGGACACCTCGTCGGGCACGTCGAACATGGCGATGTCCACGCCGCGGAACGCCGCCGCGCTGATCTCGCGCACAGCGACCTGCTCGCCTCGGACCGGCAGCATCCGGCCCGCCGACCTGGCCGAGGCGATCAGCCGGATCTCGCCCCAGATGTCGGCCCTGGCGGACACGACGTCGCGCATGACGGTGCCGACCGCCCCGGTCGCGCCGACGATGGCGAGCACGGCCCGGCCGGCGGCCGGCGAGCCGCCGCTCATCGGCCCGTCCCGCCGTAGACGACCGCCTCGGACTGACCGTCTTCCAGGCCGAACGCGCGGTGGGTGGCGATCACCGCACCGTCCAGGTCGGCCGCGTCGACCACGGCCGAGACCCTGATCTCCGACGTCGAGATCATCCTGATGTTGATCCCGGAGTCGGCGAGCGCCCCGAAGAAATCGGCGCTGACTCCCGGATGCGACTTCATCCCTGCCCCGATGAGCGAGATCTTCCCGATGCTGTCGTCGTAGA
>WNGR01000862.1_pt2 | contig 28664 bp, 38 predicted proteins | sample 5407581 | NCBI WGS metagenome assembly WNGR01 (sample SAMN13153383, study PRJNA577476) | soil metagenome | isolation source: 80 cm soil or saprolite under Garry oak tree replicate 2 | place: USA:California | collected 2016-06-15
CCCCCCCCAATTTCTGGGAAGTGATACCGCCAATGACTAGACAGCGAGTCGCAGCGAGTTCAAATCGAGTTTTAAAAGCCGATGTAAGCCACCCCCCCACCCCTTTCGCCACATTTTGAACGCCAGTAACGTCTTTTTTTTTCCGTGGGAACCGTAGCGATCGGGCGTTCAGCAAACTAACCCAGCGCAACATTAGGGACGGCCCGGGACCGAAACCTGACCTGACGGAAGGGCGTGGCCAATCTTTAACTTAAATAAGTGTGAGGCACGGTGTCCTTGTCGGAGAACGAAGGCGTCAGGGAGTTGCTGGGCCCGGCCATGAGCGAGGAAATGGCCGCTGGGACCAACAGGAGGGCGCGAAGACAATACCGCCGTGTGATAAGTCGGCGCGTGAAGCAGCAGCGAAGCGAAAGCTGATATAAGCAGGAGCGCAGACAGTGCATCATTCATCAGGTCCATCATGTACTGTATTCAAAAAAAAAAAAAAAAGGAAGTCTATCATGTGTACTGTATGATACAGTGTTGCGTGCGTATCTAAAAAACAAACCTCAGACCCGGAAAAGCGTACAGCTGTACCACTTGCTATTTTCTTTGCCTTTTTTTTTTTTGCAATTATCTCTTCATTTTTTGTACACAATAACGAGAACACAAGTCTTTTTTTTTGGTTTGCGAGATAAAACAACAATTGGGGAAAAAACAATGAGAACGAGAAAAAAGAAATTGGTGTAAGGGAGAGTGGCGTATTGGGGATGCAAGCTATTTCCATGGAGAGAGAAAGTAGGGGGACAGGAAACATCAGAAGGTGAGCAAGACGATTAACAACTGAACTGAACAAACTAACAGACAAACTAGTTGGGGTACCAAAAGAAAAAAAAAAAGGAATGAGCAGAGCGGGCGGGCAGGCGGGCAAAAAAACGACAAAAAAGCAAGAACAAAAAGGCGGCATCAATGCACCAATTTGGACTTTCCGGGTCGAAGAAAAAGAACCGAATTTCTCAACAGAAGAGCCGAAACGACAAGAAAAATGAAAGTAGGGAGCTCCGGGAAGTCCGCCACCCGAAGAACAGTTTTTTGTCCGTCCGCGTCCGTCTGTCATTGTCACGTTCCGACCCACAGATCAAGCCGAGGAAGGAATGGGGATCGGCCCAGGGTTGGTGGTCACGCCCTGAAAAAAAAGTCTTAGCAAGCAGGCCAAATCACCAGACGACACGATGGTTTCGTACCTGCGAGCGACATGCGGGGCAGTTATTGCGGCCGGTCTCGAGCCAGCGGTCCACACAGTCCCTGTGGAACACATGCCGACACGACAGTAACCTGAGATCCTCCTCGGGGTTGTAATCCTCCAGACAAATCAGGCACTTTTCAATAAGTCAGCATTGTTGACACCAGAAAGGGGAATTGCAAAGCGTACCCGGTCGACGCACATCGGCGCGATCCGCCCGATCTTCTCATACTCCGTGAGCACGTTCGGGCGTATCACCTCGAGCCCCGAATTGTCAATGTCCTCCTTCGTCGCGGTGGGGGGTTTGACCTGCCCCAGCAGCTCCGCAAGCTCCTCGAACGAGTCGAGCGGGTCCGTGCCGATGACGAGCTGGTGATTCGGTGGATAATACCCTACATGAATCGTTAGTATAAGGAAGAGGGGGGAGAGTCGAGGACGTACCGCCAATGACGTAGATGAAGAAGGTCGTCGACCCGTGCCCATCATCGCTTGTACGTGCACCACCCTCGCCGCCTCCCGTTCCCGGTCCAGAACTCTCGTGCCGCGCGGTACCGGGCCCTGGTGGGGGCCTGAACCCACGCAGAGCGTCCGCTGCGCGCGTCGACCACCGGCGCTCGCGTTCGCGATCACGCGGGGACTCCGTGGCTACATCACCGGCGAGGTCGTCCTGAAGCGCATGCTCATTATCGTGTATTTGGTCTTGTGGTGGCAGCAGCGGGGACGGCAATGGTGGGTGCTCGTCGCGTCCCTCCGCATGTCGGTGCCCTTGCGCGTGTCCGTGGCCATGCACAGACTGCAGGCCCACGACGATGACGGGCACCACCGTGTTCCCGTCCTGCGTCTGCGCTCCCTGCAGGTCCGGTGTGGTGGGCGCTGCATCGTTGCGCTGGCGCTCGGCGAACGAAGCGTCGCCGTTTGTCGTCGCCGTGGCTTCGGTAGATAGTGGTGTGGCTAGTGGGGGCGATGAAGGAGAAGTCGGCGAGTGAGCAGAGCCCGGCGCACCGGAGCCGTGCGGGACGACCATTGGTGGGAAGCGGTACATCCGCCACCAGTTGATGCCACCACCCGGCCGGCGCTCCGAGCCTGCGATGGTGCGCCGTGGAGTCTGTGACGCCTGTGGCGCGGGTCGTGACTCAGGCTGTGATGGAGTTGCAGAGGAAGATGGTTGTGGGGGTGCAACGGTTTCCTCTTCAGGTTCGCGGTCGTCCTCGTCAGGAGTTTCGTCGTCGTCAGCATCCAACTCGTCGTCAGAGAGAAGTTCGTCGTTATCCGGCGGGAGCGCCGGAAGCCCTTCGCTGAAGTCAATATCAGCATTCGCGGATGCACGATCGGCCGCCGGTAAGGGGGATTCCCGCGGATACACCAGGGGCGGCGTGTCCACTCTAGTGGGCTCCACATCCTGTGCACGATCCGGTGCTCGGTCAGCCTCCGGTTCGGCCTCGGGCTGCCCGTCCTCCAAAGTTCTCCTCAGGTCGACCTGCAGGTCCATCAAGAATCGCTCAAAGCTGTCTTCAGGCGGCGGGGGCCGTTCCTGTGGCTGGGCCTGCTGCTGGCGCTGCTGCCCGTCACTGAGACTAACTTCTATTGCCGGAGATGGCTGCGGCGGCGCCCCACCACCCGATCTTGATCCAGATCCGGGGGTATCATCAAGCCCCATGCCCATCTGGAATGCGCGGGCCATATCTGCGAGAAGCTGCGTGCGCGGGTCGACCGGGGTCGTTGGGCTGGTTGCGCTAAGAGCCGGCTCGGGCTCTGGAGACGGAGACATGGGAGGTGGCGAAATAGGAGCAGGAGCGGACGTGGGAGATGATGGGCGCAAGCCAAGACGATCACGCAGGCCTGCCCACGCGTTGCGCACGCGATCGCGAGAAGCAAGTCCTGCGGTGGGTGTAGGGCTTAGCGGACGATTCTGTCCCTGACCTGGACTCTGGCTTAGGCTAGGACTGTGACTGTGACTGTGACCATGGCCTTGGTCAGACATGGGTGATGGCGTGGGCTGCATGCCTTGCATGCCAGGTAGGGCAAGACCAGATGTCAAGAGTGGGTCCGAGGACCCCGAAACAAGCGAAGCGGCGGTGGCGGCGGTGGCAACGCTAGTGATACGAATATTAGCCCAATCTATTACGAAAGAGATGGAAGGACATACCTAAGCAAGGTGCCGAGGACATCAATACTCGTTGGGGAAAGCGATAATGGGCGTGATGCGGGGACGGGCGGATCTTCCTGCACAGGCTGCTCCTGTGAGGTCTCGCTAGTAGCACTCGACTCTTCTTGGTTTTCGCTCTCTGTGCTTGCGCTCGTTTCAGACGATTGCGATTCAGGCGCAGCGTAAGAAGAGCGACGTGAGCGGATGGGTCGGGAAAGTAAATCCGAAAATCTCCGCCGCGAAGGTCGCTCTCCTGATGCAGGTACAGGCGAAGCAGGGTGCGATGCCGTATCGCCGGGCTCTGAGCTGTTGGATTGAGAAACGTCAGAAGTGTGCACGACGCCCTGTACAACGACAAGTGTGCCCGCAGCTGGGAAATTCCGCCTGGTTTCCGGGGGAGGCGCCTGGGTAGGATCGGGTGGGGTTGCCGGGCGTTCCATAACATCAAAAGGCTCTGGGTTGTCGCGCGTCCAATTGGGAGTACTATCGGGTTGAATGGAGATTGTTGGAAGAAGAGGACGTGGGTCGTGGTTGAGGGCAGCAACAGGATCACGTGAGGTGGGGGGAGAAGAGGTGGATGAAGACGATACATCGGTGGCGGTGCCCAAGAAGGGCACAGAATTGGGCTGGGATGCGTCTATTGTGGAAGAGCTGGACGACGAAGGACCGGGCATAGTGGTACTGACGAGTTCAGCTGCACTCGCAGCGGGGTCCTCTTTTGCCTTTCCTTTTGGGTCGGCTGTTGTCGTCGTGGTTGCGGTTGTCGGAGTTGAAGGGGGCGGTAAGGATGGGGGTACAATACGTACCCGCGATGCCTCGCCTAGTTGTGCCTCGTCGTACCCTGGCAGTTGGTCGGGTGGTGCCCTAGCCGGCTCGCTTGGCTTTCGGCGCCCGTACAGGGTCCACCGTTTGTGAGCATTGGGACGGTGGGTGCCATCCTGAGGGGTGGTTGTGCGTTGGTGATTTGAGGAATGGCGGAGTGGGGAGCGCAGGGTACCGAGGAAGGACCTGCGGTTACTGCGCTTGGACGGGAGAGGAGCCTGATTTGAGAGATCGGAGTTGTGATGGGATGAATGAGAGGAGGATTGGTCTGCAACGCGGGTTGAAGAAGATGAAGAGTGAGACGTGGAAAGAGCAGGATTAAGAGAGAGGGAGTTGTCTGGACGATGACGAGAGGATATTTGGCCCATTGTGCTTGGGAAAGAGGATTGGCAGTGAAAGAACAAGTTGCGCACTGCGCCTGTAACTCGATGTGGAGTGACCGATTAATAATATTATTCAGCTGATGTAGAAAAGTTGAAAATGGGTCGGTCGTGGGGCCGGTGGATGTGTGGGAGGTAGTGGTGGTGGTGGTGGTGGACGAAGAGACGAGTCGAGACAAGACGACAGAGGCTTGCTCGGGCGTTGCGGTGCCGAAGGGGACCGCCTTATGTACACAACATTAACTTTCTAATATTTGCCTCTATCTACGTGAACCCTGCCTCTTTCAGCCTTCCTACTAGTTCATCGACGCTCTCGACCTGCATGCGTTATTAAAAAATTTATTCTGTCACAAAAAAGAAAAAGAAAATCCAACCTTGCCGCCCCCAACACGCTTAGGGGGCTCAGTCACCTTGATCATCTCCAACACGGGGGTAAGATCAACCCCGAGATCGGCAGGCGTCAGCTTTTCAATTGGCTTCTTCTTCGCCTTCATGATATTAGGCAACGACGCGTACCGGGGCTCTTTTTTAAAATGTTTTTAGACTGTCTTTCTACGAAAGAGCATGCACATACCATTGAGTCTAGCACAGTCCAGTCAGTGAAAACGAAAAAAAAGACGTGGCAAGAAGTGTAAACGTACCGAAGATCCGTCGTGACGACCACGGGCAGCGTGCACAGCAGTTCCTCCGCGCCGCCATCGATCTCCGTGCGCACGCGCGCGACGCGCTTCTCTACGTCCACCTCAAGCGCGCTCGCGCATGTCGCCTGCGCCGCACCCAGCAGCGCCGCGAGCATCTGGCCCGTCTGCCCGAGGTCGTCGTCGATCGCCTGTTTCCCCATGATCACCAGGTCCGTCCCCGCGCGACGCTGCTCGACCACCGCTCGCAGCGCACGCGCCACCCCTAGCGGTTCTGGTGCCGGCGCAGACTCGGGCACCTCGATGTGGATCCCGCTGTCCGCGCCCATCGCCAGCGCCGTGCGCAGCGTCTCTGCGGCTTTGGCGGGCCCGATCGTGACGACGGTGATGGACTTGACCTTGTCCTTCAGGCGCTCACGGAGACGCACGGCCTCTTCGACGGCTTCGGAAAAACAGTTATTGTTGGGGAAGCTGGAGGGGGCAGTGGTAAACGTACCAATCTCATCAAAAGGGTTCTATTGTGATGGTGGTGGTGGTGATGATGGTGATGGACCGTGAAACATCCAACATGAGAAGTTTGTGCTTTGTCGTTGGAACAGAAGAAAAGTCGGCGTACCATGGAATGTTTAACGTTGGTATCAATCCCCGTTTGCTGTGCATTTACGCGGATCTTGACCGCATAGTCGACACACCTGCAGTTGACCGTAAGCTGTGCCACATAACCTCCGTTCGGTCGCGTCTCACCTCTTGACGGGGACAAGGATGTTCAGAAGTCTTGCCGCTGTCGGTCGCATCAGTGAGACGAGACGAGTTGTTTGCTGGCAGTGAAAGAACAAAAATAACAAGATTTTAGAGTTGCGAACACCTCGGAGGACTCTCGGAGGGAGAAGTCAAACGCAAACGGAACCACGTGGGGAAATTCAAGTTACGGCTATCCTCCCCCACAACCCATCAACGCTACACAAATACAATGCCACAACGAGCCTCTCCTGGCTTAAAACCTCTCTGACGGCCGCGGGAGCCACTCTGCCCTGTGGGCATCGAGGCGCATAGGCGCCTTGCCCTCGCGAATCTTGAGCTGCGAGAATACAGCCGCGTGCCGGATCGCCGTCATCGTCTCTCCCCCACCTTCTCTACCAAGGTCTCCCGGATCTCGCTCGATCGTCGTAGACACCGCCGCGACTTCCGGGTCGAGCGGCACGGAGCGCGGCGGGAGCGCGCGGCCCTCGCCGAACGCGGCAAGCGGGTGAAGGTTTCCAAAGCGGCGGATCCAGAGCAGCGTCGCGCTGAGCGAGACGCGCACGCTCCACGAGCCGCCCTCCTGCTCTCGTTTTACGCTCATGGCGTCAGGGAACGACGCGACACACGGGGACGTACGGTCACGGTCTTGCACAGCGCCGCGGCGATGCCGAACGCGAGCAGATGCCCCGCCGCGTGGTCCAGCGCCTGCATCGGTAGCGCGCGATACGGCGGGAGCGCCGCCGCCTCTTCCTCCCCGCGCGTCGCGCGTACGTACTCGGCGTACGCCTCGGCCTCTTGCACGTTGAAACCGCCGAGCGTCTGCACGAGCGAGTCAAACTGTTCAAAAAATATGAGTTGAGTTTAGGTGGGGGGTGGGGGAAGGGCGCGCACGCTCTTGACGTCCTGCCACGGCCCGCCAGGCGAGAACGCGGTTAGCGACGCGTGCACGATTCCAGGGCGCATCGCGGCGCACTCTTCGGGACCGAACCCGCGCGCTGCGAGGCCGCCTGGACGGTACGATTGTAGGAACACATCTGCGCCGCCGACGAGCTCACGGAGCTTCTCGGCGTCGGCGGGCACGTTGAGGTCGAGCTGCGTCGTGCGCTTGCCGCGCGACGTCTCGGTATCGAGGAGCGGGAGCGATGGCAGGTTTGGAGACGTCACGAAGAGGACGTCTGCGCCGTGTGCTGGCACCGCGCATATATATTAACTCTCTGGGATGAGAGGGGAAGAGGGAGGGATTACCTGCGAGTGTGCGTCCACATACGGGCCCTGCGAGCACGCGGGTCAGGTCGAGCACGCGGATCCCCTCAAGCGCGTGTTGGATATCGCCAGGGTCGGTGAGGACCCGCTTGGGCGCGTCGCCGATCTTGTTGATGTATAGGGGGTTGATGTTCGTCTGGTATATGCCCTGTGGGGTCACGTCCATTACGTCGTACGAGCGCAGGGCAGCAGCGCAGAGGTGCCGTCGGAACACCTCTGCTTCGAACTCTTCTGCAGACCACTCGGCGAGCGCGGCTGCGACGGCCTCTTTTGTGGGCTCGCACTGCAGGATGTCGAGTAGACCTTGTTTGTGACTGGGAAGGGGGAGATGAGTAGGTTTTTTGAGATCGGAAGAGAAGACGAACTGCGGGAAGTTGGTATGTAGTCTCACATAGCCATCCTTAGTTTGGTACATATCCCCCAGCTCGTCAAATCTGTCTCCCTCCGGTATCTTTCCATCTATAGTGTAATACCTTTCGCTGTCTGAAAAAATATTTGGATTTCGTCAGCACATGAGGTTCGGAAAGACTTGCTGAATTCCAAAACGGCGTGCCGAGCGTCAACGTGCACTTCCTCCTCCTGACCCGTCCGAAGGAAGTGAAAGTGGGCGGCGGCCAGAGCCGAGAGGCCAATAGCAGACTGCGGTCACAAGAATAAATCAGTAGCAACACGGTCTGGTGGGGGCGTGGGATCTCAAGGTGAGTGCACACCTGGGCAGCAGTCCCAAGCTTGAAGCTCGAGTCCACGGACGGATCGGGTGTCTCGGTTAGGCGCAGATTCTGTAGATCGTCTGGAGGGAGCCCCTGTCGGACCCAGATGGACTTTGCGGGGCCATCGATGAGCTCCTTGAGCATGGACTGGAACATGGACATCAGTAGCGGGCAACTGAGACAGCGACAAGTACTAGTAAGCGTGAGCTTCCGAGTCCGAGGATTGCTCCTGGTAGCCTGCATGATGATATCATTCCGGGCCACAATCAGTCTTATCTTATCTTATCAGATTCTGGCATCTTCGGAGAACCTCGGGGACGATATTCAAGCGGCGTTTCAATATCCTCGGCAAGGACCGGAGTGGGTCCCGGAGTTGTGACACGGTCAAACTCTCTAAAGCCCGTCGTCCTCACTTGCTGAATGGTTTCGAGAGCGCTTTCTACAACACTCGCTCGCTCGCTGCGTAGTGCAGTATGCAGACCTGTACGTTCTATTTTTTGGCCCTTTTTTTTGCAAGTGAAAATGTAGCTTACTCGTCATCGGCAGGCGCCTCTGCGGTCGCTGGCGACAGCAGTCTCACAAAGCCCGTTCACCGAAATCACCACCCTCTCAAATGGCCTTACTGTTGCGACAGAAGCACATCCACATGCACAGACCGCGACTGTCGGTGTGTGGATAGATGCTGGCTCGCGCGCCGAGACGGACACGACGAACGGCACCGCTCACTTCCTCGAACACATGGCCTTTAAGGGCACCGGCCGTCGCTCCCAACACGCACTCGAACTTGAAGTGGAGAACCTCGGCGCCCATCTCAACGCGTACACCTCGCGCGAGCAGACCGTCTACTACGCCAAGAGCTTCCGCAAGGACGTCCCTCAGGCCGTCGACATCATCTCAGACATCCTCCAGAACTCCAAGCTCGAAAGCGGCGCCATCGAGCGCGAGCGCGACGTCATAGTCCGTGAGCAGCAGGAGGTCGACAAGCAGTACGAGGAGGTCGTCTTTGACCATCTCCACGCGGTCGCTTACCAGGGTACGCCCCCAATCACCCCACCCTGTCAACCGACTCCGTTCATCATCACCGTTGTACAGGTCAAGCGCTCGGTCGCACCATTCTCGGCCCCAAGAAGAATATCCTTTCGATCAAACGCGACGACCTCTCCTCGTATATTAAGACCAACTATACAGCCGACCGCATGGTCCTCGTTGGCGCTGGTGGGGTCGACCACGGTGAACTTGTCAAGGCTGCCGAAAAGTCCTTTGGAACGCTCCCCGTCTCGCCAAACCCGATCCCACTCGGCCGCGCAGCCCATCCAAAGCCCGATTTTGTCGGTTCAGAGGTGCGCATCCGCGACGACGACATTCCGACGGCACACATCGCCGTAGCCGTCGAAGGCGTTAGCTGGTCGTCACCCGACTATTACCCCATGCTCGTCATGCAGTCCATCCTCGGCAACTGGGACCGCGCGCTCGGCTCTGCGTCGCTTCTCTCTTCGCGCCTCTCGGACACCATCGCGAAGCACAACCTCGCCAACTCGTACATGTCCTTCTCGACCTCGTACTCCGACACCGGCCTGTGGGGCATCTACCTCGTCACGGAGAACCTGAACAACCTAGACGACCTGCTGCACTTTACGCTCCGCGAGTGGACCCGGATGAGCATCTCGCCGTCCGTGGGCGAGGTCGAGCGCGCGAAGAGTCAGCTCAAGGCGAGCTTGCTGCTCGGCCTTGACGGCACGACGGCGATTGCGGAGGACATCGGGCGGCAACTCGTCACGAGTGGCCAGCGAGTGACGCCAAGGCAGATCGAGAACGCTATTGACGCGGTGACCCCCGAGGAGATAAAGCGCGTCGCGCAAAAGTACCTCTGGGATAAAGACGTGCGTGCCCGACTCGATCGTTTCTTCTCTTCTATGACCCCCTGATGTTTGGTGTTTGAATCGTAGATTGCCCTCGCGGCGCTCGGCTCGATCGAGGGCCTCCTCGACTACAACCGCATCCGCTCCGACATGTCGTCCATGATCTACTAAGCTTGCCGTTGCGTCGCGTTATCCCTAACTCCACCTACCCTCCCTCCTTCCATAATGCAAACATTCTTCGTACTTGCTTTCCCCTTAGACGCTGACGGGAGAGGTCATCTCCTGCTTGGCTGTAGAGAGCACACCAAAACACGAAAAAAATGAAATGGGCGTCTCTTTGTGGCGCGTGTGTATGCCTTGCGTTTGTACATCTCGCTACTATTGGCTGCAAGTGCCTCCCGAGACATTCAATCGTATCCACGACTGCTGGGTTCAGGTACAGACCTTACAGGAGGTGGGATACCACACTGTGCAACGTACTCGGGGCGCTGTAACTGTCCGCCACTGAACTCCGAGCACAGGTGCTGCCCTGGGCGCCAAGGCAGGCGTGGTCGATTTTCTTTTTTCTACAGTTACTTGTGATCGGGAAATGCACGACCACATCCACGCCATGTCCTCTAGTAGGATGTATGCTGAGTGTTAATACCGCGACCGAGCCTGCATGACCAATCCAGATGCTCATGAGCGTTCCCTTTTTTTTTACGGCTATGTCGGGACATCACACTTAACCGGGTGGAAAACTGCCTTGTTGCACCTACAAACCCTTAGCACATTCCGAGTCTGTGGAAAAGGCCACTTATCTCTCCTGCATGCAATTCATGTGACAAAAATTTTAAACAAAGTTGGCCTTTCACTGTGAAATATGCGGCAGCATACGAAAAAAGGTCATACTCTTGCATACTATCAAATGGACCACTAGAGCGGCAAGTGCGGGCGCGACCGATTGCGTCGGGGCGATTCTGCATTGTTGGTAAGAAATGACATGCGGTGTGGAGTGGGTATGTCCGTGCGTGCCCGTGCCTGTGTGTGACTCCGTATGTTGGTGCAACTCGGACGTAAAAAGAGAGGCGCGCGGCCGAAGGACGTCGTCGTATGTCGCAGCCGCAAATTTGATTGACTAGGTTCCGGAAGCAGGTACGAAGGCGGCTCAGTTGAGCTCTGCAAAGAGAGAGAGCCTGATGAGACGGATTTGCTTCCGCGCTGCTTCTTTTCCATTTTTCTATATACTTTAGGGGACGGCGCCTCTTGGATTGCGGTGATTCTTATCTGATCTGGCTTGGTTCGTGTGAAATGGTGCATGGGCCCTCGTGCATGTACCCTTTGATGATCATGGGCTGTTGGCCGGAGATGGTGGATCCCAGTGGGGTGGGGGGAGGGGTACTCTGGTATGCACTGTTTGCTCTGCGGCGGCGGCGTCTGCATCGCGGTAGTCACCCCCTCAAAACAAAAAACATTTGCACTCTGTCAGGTACAGGCATACATCATGCATCATGACGGATTGCCCCGCTCGAGGGATCGACCTTTCTCCGGTCACCAGACAGAGGAGCGGGGGAACCCCTCCACCGATCGGGGGCGCGCATTTCGGAACGCACGCAGGAAATGGTCCGCAACCATAACCGAGAGTGGATTCGATCGGGTTTGCCCGCCACCCGCAGCCTGAGGGTGCGGTGCAAAGCGCCGATGCCACGAGGATCCTGATAGCACACACAAGAGCACACATGTACAGCATTTCCCCTTAAAGGGTCCTAAAAATTGGGGGGTGCCCGGAGTCCGTCCTTCGTCCAATCAAACATCCGAGACACACCGGGTCAAAAAAATCCAAAGAACGACATGGGATGTTGGTGCGTTTTCGTTTGTAAGTCAATAGAGTAATTAGAGAGTGGGTCTTGGGCACATCACGTGGGACAAGATTGCACCCGTGGGAGAATGCCCGATTGCCCCAGATGGCCGCACACTCGGGTGTGGACCGGCTGCCGGCTCTCCGGCGCAGCATCGCCGCGTTTGTGACGCGCCGCGTCAAAGCGCAGCGACGAACGACTGAGCCAAGGACTGAGTGAGACATGGCAATCCAACTTGAAAGAATTTATTCCACAGAACTCAGGCGTGAGGCGATCTTGAGTTTTTTCTCCGGGTTCAGGGACGTCCACACTTGCAGACCGAGCTCCGGATTAATCGTAATCGTGAAGAGCCAGCAATCGACGCAGATCGCCCTAACACCCGACGAGAATGACCATTCAAATCCACTACGATGGTTTTTTTCGAAGAGGGATGGCAGTATGTATCTTAGAACTTGCTCATTGCAATGGGGCTCGACGCTGAAAGAAGGGCTAGAATCGCCCACATTCAGAAACGTGCCTTCTATAAAAGGATAACAGCCTGGACCATTGACCCGGCGTGCCGTCATACCGGGTCGGACGGACTTGCGTTATCACTTCTTCCCTGTCGTCGGACATTGATTGGCACCTTTCCCTTGTCTTGCGCTGATGGCTACCTTTTGACTATTGTTCTTCCATGACAACAGGGTAAGCCGGTAAAATTTGCCTCTCCTACAGCTCTGGGATCTGTCCGGCTTATTCCCTGGCTCATTTGCCGTCATGGGATGTGTGCGGAAGGGTTGTGGACTAAGGTTTTGGGGTGGCCTTTATCATCGCTTTGACACATGCAGATTTCCCCACGCTCAAAACTTTTCTGCATGGAAGCGCCGCCAAATACGTGGGGCGCAAGGAGTTGACCCCGGGAACCTGGGAAAGGGACCGAACAAAATCCGGGAACAGCCATTGTCAGGCCCGATTCCCGTCGCACTCTTATAACGCGCTCAAATCACCTTTCCTTTCATCTCCTCCTCCTCCCCTCCTCCCACCTGAATCCCGCCTCATCTTCCCCCATAATCGGCTCCACCTCGTACTTACATGCAAACGCATCACTTACAAACGCTTTATCCTCGATTCCAGAGTGTTCTTGGGGCGCTTCCCGATAGCACGACTTCCCTTTGTCTCTACCAATCGCCAGATCGCGTCCACTTCGACGCGTATCCACAAGCAACCTTTGGGTTTCCGACAAGCACCTTTGCGAATGTGCCTCAAGAGCTCAGAACCCTTTTTGCCCTCCAGGCTACTGGCCCGTTGATTGGAGCCGCCATCCAGGCGTAAGTGGCGGCTTAGATGTCTCTAACCCTCGCTGAGCTCGAATCGCTTCAGGACAATGCTGCAACACGAACTCGATATAGGATGCGGGTACAGCGTTCAAATTTTTGACAACGCAGCAGACCTGGCCTACGCCGCTGATTGCTGTCAAACCTCGGCCTTTGTTGTAGGTGACTTTACTCATGGTATGCACGCATCGCTAATCCTCAACGCCTACAGCGTGCGGACACATCTCTTTGGATATGGGCCGACTCCGTTGACACAGTAATGGCTAGTTGGAGCGACATAGCGCGCTGCCTACAAAGCTGCTTCGGGAATGCGCTCCTACACACGAACCCGATGGCTGGTCTATCGGGATATGACTTTGGCGACAGCCTGGGCATCGATCAACACCTCCAGGCAAATTACTTCGACTTCTCCGGCAGCGCACTGCAGGAAGAAGGTTCCTCGCAACCGTCTGCCGATACCCTGTCATCATTGGATGGGTTCTCGTTCCTTGCGACGGTTCATAGTCCCACACCTTCACCGACGCTCGCAGAGGCGAGCTATGATACTAATTTATACGCCGACCCCGCATGGCCATGGGGCCAAAGCCAGTCCTCCGGTATGGGGGTTTTGCAGGTAAGTCCCTAAAGAAACTCATATGAGCACCAGCTCGCTCATTGCTGACATGACCACCCAGCTCGCACTACAAACAATGAACACGTCCGAGCCGTCGCCCGTAAACGACGTCTCATCTTATAGCTTTGGGAACACGGTCAGTCTGGCCACCATCTCACCGCCCCCCGTCGGCGTATTCGACCTCTTACAAGAAGAAGACCCGACGACAACGACGACGGCATCGTCTTGCGGAACCTCGCTGGATTTCTCTACACCCACCAGCGACGGAGCCGTCTCTCCGGTCTCCTTTTCGCACTCTCCGGGCGTGCAGCAGCAGCAGCAGAACCCCTTTACACTCTCCACGGACGCAGTGAGCCCCCTCTCGTTCCGCCGCCACTCGGTCGGAGCGGAGAGCGCCCCGCCACCCCACGTGGTGGGCAAGAAAACGAAGCGCGACCGTGATGGTGGTGACGACAACGACGACGACAATCATCAATACGACTACAATTTCGTCGACGACTCGTATTTCCTCGCCGCTACTGCTGATGCCGCAGGCACGCACACCTCCAAGCGCAGGCGTGCCGACGGAGGGGTCATCGTCAAGGCGACTTCGGCACCCGCGCGCTTCACGGTTCCACTGCCAAACGTCGAGAAGAACGATTGTGACGACGATGACGGCAGCAGCATCGTCAGCGGCAGCAACAGCAGTCTGAGCCAGTCGCTCGCACTATTCACTCCAGGATCTGCATCCACGTCCACCACCTCCCTCCTCCCTTCGCCCACACTCGCACCGGCATCCGTATCCACTTCCACGCCGGCGCCGGCGCCACGCCGAGGGCGGCGGCGGGCGGGCACAAGCGGGGCGCGCGCTCGACGAACGAAGTGCGAGTTCTGCCCAAAGACGTTCTCGCGCGCGCAGGACGCGCAGCGGCACACCGCGACGACGTGCGACGCGAATCCGGAAAAGGCGGGCGTGCAGTGCCCCGAGTGCGGCAAGGTGCTCTCGCGGCTCGACGCGGCGCAGCGGCATTGGCGCGGGCATGAGAACCCGCAGTGCGAGACGCCGGAGTGGGCGAACACGCGTGCGTGAGCGTGAGCGGTGGGTAGGCAGGCATCGGCTCTGCTCTCTCTGTCTCTCTCTGCTTTTGGCGGCAGTGCTGCGTAGAGGAGAGAGACGGGGACGGTGTTGCGCGTTACGTGACTTAGGAAGTTTTTTTTTGTCGTCGCTGGTGAATGATGCGAGGCTACGACGTGACATGACATGATTGATGATGTCTCTATGCTTAACATGTTCCTGCTCTCTTTTTTTTTTTTTTTTTTTTTTTTTTTTTTTTTTTTTTTTTTTTTTTTTTTTTTTTTATTGTATCGATCACAAAATAGTATCATTCACATTGATCACCCAACTCTTGGCCCAACTCAGACTGATTCCCGCCACCTAGAGACGTCTCCGTGGTGCTCCGAACCGGATCTATGGGTGCCTAACTTCACGGCAGTGTGTATGATTGTGTACCTTATCTCGGGTGCAAATAAAGACAAACATCGTTATTTGGCTCTGTTGTGTTCATTCCTTACCGCATGCCGTTACTCGTTATGGTATGGTCCATCAGATGGGTCGACCGCGCGATCGGTAAATTCCAACTTACTGGAAACCCCCCGATTTCCGTGGCATACGTAAATGGATGAATATCGATGCCTCGACAAAAAAGGCGATATTTATATGTGCAAGTTTGACTCGCCACAGCCTTTACATATAACGTCACGTCCAAAGCGATAGCTATGCTTACAACCGCCGAAACCGCCGAAGAATTCATCCAGGGAGGGGACGGGAGGAATGTTACCATGTCTGGTCATCGCGGGCTCAGATCGCCCGCCCGCAGCGTGTTTGGTGCTGCTTATCCTGGCATGTCATGCTGCCACTTCTGGAGTCGGCGTTTTCGTACGGTACCGCACAACCCAGGGATGTTTGCGGACCTCTGAGAGGGCCAAGCGCTTCTCGGGGTCATATTGTAAGAGCTGCGGGCAGGTCAGATGATCAGCGCTTGCTACTCACAAAGTGGAGAGAAAAGGAGAGGAAAAGGGAAAGGGCAGGAACGCACACTCGCGATCAAGTCCCGTGCTTCCGCAGAGACCTTCGGCGGTATCCGCAGGTCGACCTTTGCTATTCGCTTGTACGTAGCTGCGCAATCGGGGGGACCCCCGTCAGCACTAGAGCGCCCAGGACCATGAGGAGATAAGGTAGAAATAAAGACGGACCGTTGTACCCGGACATCTCCTCAAAAGGGGGCGAGCCGACGATGAACTCGTACGTGAGCACGCCAAGGGCCCAGTAGTCAACCTTCTCGTTGTGCTCGCGGCCCTCGACCATCTCGGGTGGGAGATAGTCGAGGGTGCCGCAGAGGGTGGTGCGCCGGTTACTCGGGGCGTGCACGCTCCAGCCAAAGTCGCCGATCTTGAGCTCGCCATTGATGCCAAGGAGGAGGTTCTCGGGTTTGATGTCCCTGTGGATGACGTGCTTCGAGTGGAGGTAGGAGAGGGCGTCGGCCATCTGGTCGACATAAACGGCGCTGCGGCGCTCCGAGAAAGAGCCGTACTTTGTGAGCTGCTTGTAGAGCTCGCCCTTGCCGGCAAACTCGAGCATGAGAAAGATGCGCTTCTCGTCGTGGAAGTAGCCATAGAGGCGGAGGACGTTGGGATGTCGGAGGTTCTGTTGGATCTCGATTTCGCGACGGATCTGCTTCTCGACTCGGGCTTGGACGATCTCGGACTTGTAAAGACACTTGAGGGCGAGGATGTAGTTGGGCTCGACCTTGGTACGGACCATGTAGACCCTGCCAAATTTGCCCTTGCCTAGGGGGCGACCGATATCGAAGTCGGTGAGGTGCCATTCTCGTGTAGGGCGCGTTCTGGATAGATATGGACGAGTTGGCGACGATGACAAAGGAGAAACAATCTAGCCACGATACCTTGAGACGCTAGAATCAAGAGCAAGCTCTCGTGCCGCTTCTCCCTGTACGGCCTCGCCGCGCTTCTCGTTCTCGATTTCGAAACCTCCATCGTACTTGCCAATGTCAAGCTCAGCTTCGGTGAGAGGTTTCTGTGTTGCCGCGGCTTTCTGAGAAGTAGAGCCAGATTGCTTTGTTGTAGATTGGGTGGTATTGCCAGGCTTCAGTTTTGCGGGAGGTTTCAGTTTAGGATCGGGGAAGGGGTTAGGAGCAGCGAATTTGGTGAGAAGTTTAGAGACACTGGATTGACCGGCCGTCTTGAGAGGTCTTGTCGGCTTTGTCGCACCATTCTGTTTTGCAGATATTTCAAGAGCAGCGATTTGACGAGTCACAGAGCCAACGGAAGCCATCGCTATCGAGAACGAGGAACCAAAACACGCGAATTCCAACCCGTCTGTTCAACCTATCACGTGATCGTTTCACCCACCGACGATGATCATTGACGTCATTCAGCCCGCAATGATATCCTTTATTTATGAGTTCCAATCGCCTCCTCCCTGCGTATATAAATCCCCCCCTTTTCTCCTCTCCTTCCTTCACCAGCCCAGTGCGCTTTCCTAGCACACTTTCTCTTCCTTTCCCTTCCACACTCTTATATCCACAGATTCTACGACATGCCCGTTAACGCTCGTTTCGTTCTTTTGTTCGCCTTCGTGCACTTCTCTGCCTTCGCCGCTGCCGCTCCCCTCGACTCTCGGCGTGTTTCGGACACCGTCATCGAGGATGGTACCCCCCTCGGCGTCTCTAACCGGTACCACCACTTCACGAACACCAGGGATGGTCTTGCGCGTGTATATGGACGTGCTCCCCCGGTTTCTGCACTTGGTACTGCCGCCCAAGTCATTGGAAAGCGCGTCGGCGAGCCAACTGGCCCCGAGGGTCCTCCTCCTGGTCCTCCTGGTCCTCCTGGTCCTCCTGGAGTCTCCGGTCCTCCCGGTCCTCCTCCTGGACATGATCACGATGGGAAGACTGGCCCACCTGGCCCTCCCGAAAAGCCTCCCCCGCAGTCGATGTCTGGTCCTCCTGGGCCACAGGGTCCTGCTGGCCCCCCTGGCCCTGGTTTACCTGGCCCGCCTGGTCCGCCCATTCCTTATCCGTATCCCTACCCGTACCCATATCCCATGCCCGAACACGAGCGCGAGCGCGAACGCGAACGCGAACATGAACACGAATATCCCCACGAGTTTCACGGTCACGATCAAGAGTTCATTGATTATGAGAGAGAGCACGTGTATCACGATTACTACCCTCCTTCTCATGAACCTCACTATCCTCATGACGATTACCCTCGCCCGCATCACGATGATTACCCCTATGATGACTACCCTCGCCCGCATCAAGACGGTTATGTTCGCTATCATCATTATGACGATGGACGCTCACCCCATGACGACTACCCCCGCGACGAGTATCGTCGTCTCCATGATGATGACTTCTCTGGCCCACCTCGTGGTCATTATCCTCGCCCTCACGAATATGATTACTGGCGGTCTGGTGAAGAGTTTGAAGAGCATCATCGTGGCCAGCGTCCGCCGCAACAATCCGACAAGTCCACACACCAGGGCCAGTTTGCTGGAGGGCCAGATATCGCAACGGACAACACTCAGGCTGGCAAACGGCCGAACTCGATTTCGCTCCCCCAGGCATCGTCAGTTGACCTCGCGTCTGCTTCACTCCCGCCGCGTGCGGAGACTGAGGTGCCTGGTGCGTCCTCGAATCGCCTTACGAGGCGTCATGAGGGGTTCCATGGGCCCGATGGTAGCGAACTCGGCACCCGTGAGAACGGGTCTCAAAGCCCCGACGCAAGTCCCAGTATCTCCAGCCTGTTTTCCGAACTTGGCAGACGCGGCGACTCGGCTGAGGATCTCTCCCAATTTGAGGCACGCGAGAGTCAGGATATCGCCCTTCCAGTGCCAGGCGCCATGAGCCTCGGGCACTTTGAGACGCGAGAGGGTAAGGGCAATGAAATGAATCAACTTGCAGTCGAAGATAACCGTACGAATCCTGTAGAGAAATTTGTGACATTGTGACAGATATTTTGTGAGCGGGATAGGGCTGTTGTATTACTCGAACATCACTACACAATCGTTTATTAATCCTAGGCAGACAACGGGTAGCGAATTTATCTGTGAGGAGTGACCATACGCTTGTCATCGCCATCGAAATAAGCCTTGCGGTCGCCTAAGTCTCTAAGATGGTGGCCGTTTCTACGCCTCTGATCGTGGATGCCAAGTTATTGGGTTGGTGTCCGCATTTACAGGACGGTATTGCGTAGTCCAAACGCTGGTGACCGACGCGTCGAAGAGCAGGTTGCTGAGTAATGTGTGTGATCTAGTACGCCATCATGGTGGCTGGTAACGGTTTTAGTGACTCACTAGACCGGTTGAATGCTGCGTGTTCGCGGAGCTCACGGACAACCCATGTTCGCTAGAAATAATGTACCCTCTTTAAATGTCTTGTCAAGAGATACAGTATATTTTGCGTCATCGCGGGCTAGGTAAAAAAAAACAAAAATACAAGATGGAAGCTCGGTGATTGTCGCCTGAAAACGTCGTCGCACTCGAGTGCAGCAATCGATGTCTGTAGCAGGTCCGCATGCGTGTGATGCGCCATGACATGAACCGGCACTCAGGACAATCTCAGAGTACCAGCCGTACGGTGTCCGGCACAAAGACCGTCTCTCCCTAGGTGATCAACCTTTCACTTGCCTTGTAGCACGCTCGCGTCAGCAGTCCCGACTCGGAACACAGAGAGTTTTAGTTCTGGGGCCTCTCGCGTTCGTCGGCGGCCTCCCGCCACGCGCCCCCGCGCAGCCGTACCAGCAAAAGCATGAGCTCACACATGACCAGGATCCCCGCCCAGAGCGTGTAGAGCCCCCCGTCGCCCATCGAGTTCTGAAGAGGGACTGCGGCCTCTGTGAAAGCGAAGGCCGCGACGCCGCGGAAGCAGCTGTTTGTGGCGACAGCCGCCGAGGAGCGGCCCGGGTTGGCATCGACGATGTATGCGAGTGTGCTGGAATAGATCCATCTGTAAAATGTTTTGTGGGTCAGGAAAAAAAAAGAATGGAGATGTAGGAAATGATGGATTCACATGGAGAAGAAGCCTACAAAGAATAGTGCGACGCACAAGGACGCGACGTGGACGCGCTCTTGTGCGAGCCACGCATACGCGACGACGGAGAGTGGGAGGAACACCATTGCGGGTTTGGTGCTTTCCAAGCGCATCTAGTAGGCGCGTCAGGAATTAGAGCTTGAACAAGGGTAACAATAGATGACATACCTCGGGCAAATGGTGTCCGCCATTCGCACTGGTCAGACGACGCAGCGCTCGGTCAGACCAGCGCCCGCCGAATACGCTGCCAATCACGCTACCAGCTCCATACGAGAGAAGGACGAGTCCAATCTTGAGTGCGTCGTAATTATAGTGATCGCCGAGCGTCCGCGAGCACGTATACGTAATGTTGTATGAGAAAGCAAAAAAAAAACCTAGAGCGCGGATGAGCGGGTTCGGTCGGAGGGTAGTTCACAGGTTTTTTTACATGCCTGATGGAAAAAGTGTCGCGACGTTGTTCCGGCGCTTCAAAACGAGCAACAGAGGCGGAAACGGGTTCACGTCCTTAAACGACAGAGCGATCTCTGTCCCTGCTTGTGGGCTCGCTACCGTGACTGAGTCCGCGGGCCCAGATGACCCCGATACCTCTCCCACGGTGACTGTTGCCTCTCCCTTTGACTTGGTATCCAACTCGTGCGCAGGATCCGACACGACACTAGACCGTTTGGACGCCGCGCACCTCCGACTCGCCAGGACACGCTGATACGTAAGGCTGCGCTCTTTCCGGAAGGTATCGCGGAAGAAGAACACAAGAAGCACGAGGTTAGCGCCGAGGCCCGCCGCCAATAGCCAGAACGAGGCGCGCCAGCTAAATGCCTGCGTTAATAGTCCGCCGAGGATGGGACCGAGGGCCGGGCCAAGTAAGGGCGCAGCGTAGAAGATGCCCAACTTGGTGCCGCGCTCACAGGGTTCGTATATATCCGCGAGGGTGGCCGCGCCAATGGCCATGACGGAGCTGGTGCTATTACGAGAGTGCGGGGTTCGGCATCGGACCGCTTACTAGATGGAAATATCACCAGTGCTCACCCTATAGCTTGGATGGCGCGCATTCCGATGAGGACGTCGATGCTCCTAGCCTTTGCAGCGACTATATATCCCACCATACCAATCGCAAGAGAGACGACATAGACGAGCTTGAAGAGACAATACGTCCAGAAAGCTTCCCAGTAAGCAAACAGATGTCTGATAAAGTATATCCTAACCTTCCTTCCTTTGATCTCGCTGATTGCGGTCCACAAGAGAGGCACGCTGCCTTGAATCACAATGAATATGGAGAGGACCAGACTGATTTTCCCACTCGTGGTTCGCAAGTCGGCCTCGACCTGCTTTATCGCGGCTTCCAGAGACAAATGTTTAGCAATGCGGTGACAACGGTCGAAAGGTAAAGAGACTCACGGTTGAATATGCTCATGCCGAGGCCGGCGACCATTGTTGCGCAGAAGATCATGCACAGTATGCTCGTCTAGAGACCAAGTGAGGGACGAAGCCAGTGGCAGGTAACTGAGCCGGTTGCAACATCAATCGTTGCAAAAGCGCGACTGACCTTCCGCATATGTGACCACTTCCTGGGATCGTCATCGACATAGACATGCTCTATGTCTAAGCTCTCACTCGCAGCTTTGACGGCTGAGTCGTCGGCTTTTTCCGCGTCTCTCGCAGAAGCTGGAACATGTACTTGTGACATTTGAGGGCATGCTCGAGACATGAAAAAGCAGACAATCAAGGGACAAGGCCTTGTGAGTGGGAAATCAGGGATGTGGTTTTCATCTTCTTTCTTTTGTAATGAAAAAAGAGGGTTGGGAATCCTGGCCGACCTGCCAATGCGGCTCAGCTGCCCCGGGCCCTGGGCAGTAGCATATGACCTTCCGCATGATGAGCCGCTTGCTATTCGACTTGCGCTTGTTGGGGTCCGGAGCGATTGTCCGATGGGAACACTAATCTACTGCCGGACTTGCACGCGCATGGGCACCTGTGGGAGAAAGTTGTCCTGAAGATCACTGATAGGTGAAGGTCAGTCAAATTGAGTCAATCTTGGTATCGGCCGATAAGTCACCGTGGCCAGGGAAGGGTGGGACAAGCCTGGCAGTATCGGCCGATGAAGTACACGATTCCCACCAATCGTATATCGCCAATTATAGGTACCGCTCCTCAGCGATGACTGACTGTTGTGCTTTTTGATAATATTCGAAGTCAAGTGATTTCATGCGTAGATGACGACGGGCCCAAGGACGGGCCTTTCAAAGTTTGGAGCGAGTTCGGTGTTCACCATGTTCAACGAGTAGACCACGATTGACGCTGATGGCACTCGGAATTATTCGGATTTTGGGATCTACTAGTAAATAGGGGCATTTCTGCGCATACCGTCATACGTAAACGAACGACAGGTAACCCTGCCCAAGATCCTGCTTGCCAGCGGCAGACAATTGATCTTGAGTGAAGCGTGACACGTCAATGTTGCATCATCATCTGTACTGTAAACGCGACTGTGAAGCGCGCATGTGCGTGTCACCGAGGGCTCTCGTAGTTGCGGTCGATATACTTCTTGCTACGCGTTGGATTTCTTGCGCTAGTTGCGGTGAGCTCTGAGTCGCCGCCAGCAATTACAATGGTCGCCTGCACCAGATTGTTGACGTAGGGTTGACGCCCAAGCAATACGCTGACAGGCTGTACAGCGCCTATTTTTCCTATCGAGGTTCCACAGTTAACGCGTTAACGCCTGGTGGTTACTTGCTACCGATCCCCAACCGACTATACTGTATCGGTTCGTCGACAAGCCAGTGCACATCTACCGAACGAACATTTTCGTTCTCCAGTTTGCTAATCATCATCCTCTTCTCCTGAAACAGTTCATCGTCACTAGCCCTATGTCAACCCCCCCTACTGTTGCTTCCCTTCCCAATTTCCAATCCATCTTCCACGCTTCCCTGAAGGCGTACGAGAAACAGACGAAAAGGGACCTTCTCGCGCATCCACTTGCCGCCCGATTGCACAGCTGCGACTCTCCTGCCGCCATTCTTGCCGTGCTTCAAGACCAAGTGCAGGAGACCAAGTGCAGGAGTTTGAACAATCTCGGAGTATCGATCAGAGGTTGACCAAGTGGCTCGATCCGACCGTCAACGTCCTCTACGCCTTTTCTGCGACGCTTGGAGAGGGTGTCGGCCTGGCACATCTCAATAAATAGGCCCGAGTAACATCCGTGCTCTAATACTTATCCTGCAGGTGTTCTCGCCTGCGAAAGTAATTTTTGCTGGTGCCGGTGTTCTCCTTTTAGTGAGCACCTTTCTTGACACAGTCGCCATCGCGCGCCGTTCTGATATCCTAGGATCTCAGGCGGTCAGAGATGTTAGAGAGAGCCAAGATGCGCTTGTCGATGTCTTTGAACGTGTCGAATACTTCTTCAAACGACTCGAGACGTACACCGAGGTGCCTCCAACAACGGCAATGACGGACATAATCGTGAAGATAATGGTCGAAGTCCTCGATATTCTTGCGATTTCGACAAAGGAAATTAAACAAGGGCGAACAAGTACGTAGATCCCGGCTAGAGACTCAGAGATATCCGGTTGTTTTCTCATCTTTGCTCAGAGAAGTATCTCAAGAAGCTGGTCAGGAGGATCGACCTCGAGGATGCGCTCAAGCGGCTTGACAAATTGACACAGGAAGAGGCTCGGATGGCAGCTGCACAACTTCTGAAGATCGCGCATAACGTTGAGAACAAAATCACACAAGCTATTGACAGTAGACAGCGACAGGAGCTCCGAAGATGGGTCTCTCCACCGGATCCGTCCACGAATCACAACATCGCATGTGGTGTCTCACAAGCGAATGGCAGGATGGTTCCTTGAAGGAAGTAAAATTAAGGAATGGAAGACCACCGGTTCCCTATTGTGGATCCACGGGAAACGTACGCTCTTTCTTACTCCTACAAATAGGCATTTCCTTATGGTTCCGGCCTTTCGTAGCGGGAGCTGGCAAGAGCATACTTTGGTTCGTTGGTCCAAAACTAGTTTTAAATCTTAAAGGAACTCATTTTCGCCTAGCTCCTCAATCATCCAAGATGCCTTTGTCTTGCGCGAGGCCGGATTAGTATCTGTTGCGTAATTATCTCATCGTCGATGCGCTCGACGAATGTCCCAATATCTCCGGGATCCCATCCGCCCGCGCACAAGTCCTTGGGCTGATGAAAGAATTACTCGGCCTCCATCTACCGAATCTCCATATTTGCATCACCAGTCGACCCGAGATCAACATCAAAGCTGCCCTTGGGCCGTTGGCGTCGCATTCAGTGTCCCTTCATGACGAGATCGGGCAAAAACAGGATATCGCCGATTACATCAAATCTGTTGTTTACTCGGACTCGGATACGATGAGTAGGTGGAGGGCGGATGAGAAAGATCTTGTTGTCGAGACGCTCTCGGAGAGAGCCGACGGAATGTAATGATATCCTCTACGGCGACGATAAGCTACTGATGTTGTCGAATAGGTTTCGATGGGTGTTCTGCCAGCTGGAGGCGCTGCAAGACTGTCTCCCGGCGAGCGTCCGGCGCATCCTCAAGGAGTTGCCCGAATCACTGGACGAGACGTACGAGCGCATACTGAGGGAAATCAAGAGGTCAAATCGTCTCTTGCAGTGTCTCACAGTGGCCATTCGGCCGCTCCGTGTCGAGGAGCTCGCTGAACTGCTTGCGTATGACTTTAATGCGGCCGACGGAGGGATCCCGAAGGCGAACGCGAATTGGCGGCGGGGAGACCATGAACAAGCTGTGCTGTCGACTTGCACGAGTCTGATCGCTGTCGTTGGCGACGGTGGTACCAGAGTCGTGCAATTTTCCCACTTTTCGGTAAAAGAATTCCTAACTTCGAACCGCCTTTCTACTTCGGGTGGAGATGTCGCCCACCATCATATTTCACTTGAGCTCGCCCATACTCTCCTCACACGAGCTTGTCTTGGTACCTGCTATCTTTACCATCCTTATCTGAGTCTGCGGGTAGTGACTGGATTAGCTTTCCTCTGGCTGGATACGCTGCTCAACATTGGGTGGCTCATGCCCGGGTTAACAAGGTGTTATCACGAGTACAAGGTGGGATGCAACTGCTCTTTGACGCAAGCAAACCACATCTTGCTGCTTGGATCCAGGTGTACGATGTAGAAGACGATTTCTTGGAGTCGCCCGAGATGCCCCTAATAAAGCCTATTGCGACCTCGCTGCACTATGCCGCCTTGTGCGGATTCTGTGAGCTGGTAGAACACCTTCTCATCAAGTACCCACAACATGCCAATGCTCTTGGTAGTGGCCGCGGAGCTGCACTACACGCAGCGTCGGCCCAGAATCACGTCGAAGTAGCGCAGCTCCTCCTCGAGCACGGTAGCTATGTGGATGTTAGAGGCCCGCACGAGCGTTCACCGCTGCAACTTGCGGCAAGAAAGGGACACCTTGAAATAGTGCGGTTCCTACTTGACCATGGTGCTAACGTAGATTCCCGACAAAATAACCTTTGGACCCCACTGCATTACGCCACGCTGTATGGATACGCTGACGTTTCACAGATGCTACTCGAACACAATGCAGACGTAAATTCTCGGGACCAGTGGGCCGGGTTCCATTGCATCAATCATCAAAGATCTCATTCGACAAAGGTGACTATCCTGGCGTTGTGCGGTTATTACTGGAGTACGGTGCGCACGTGGACGCAAAGGATATGGAAGACATGACGCCGTTGCACCTGGCATCAGTCGAGGGGAACTCAGAGGTCGTGCGCCTGTTGCTTGACCATGGCGCGAATGCAGACGCTGAGGACAAGAGAGGAAGGACCACGTTCCAAGTGGCATTTGGCGAATGGAAGGGACGAGATTGCACAATTGTTGACAGAACATGGCGCACAACTACATAGGGAGCTATAGTTACGCCACGAATAGTAGCGGGAGATACATGTCGGATAACTTTGATCGTTCTTCTCTGCGCATATTCACGTAGTTGGGACGTGATATGTTTCACAGATAAACCGATAAGATAACGCGAATGGCAGACCCATACCTCTTAAGATCCGAAGCGCTTCGTTCACTTTCACGCACTATATTGTGCGCGTCCATCGTCGACTACCTCCTCGTTATTGTTTACTCGTCTTGAACAAAAAAAAAAAGGTGGGGAGTGTGTTCGGTGCTCCGTCAATGTAAAGTTGATGCGTGAAGCCAACCCAACCAGCTAGTACGCTTTTTTTCTTGCGGAATTACAGTACAGTCCTTAGTACAGTCCCAACAAAAAGAGACAAGTTCATCCAAGACTACAAACATCCTGGAGCATGAGAGTAAGAATTTGTGACTGCTTGGAGTCGGGCTTAATGGATTTCAAAGCGTCTTCGTGCCACGAAGACACTTTGAAATCCATTAAGCCCGGTGCGCGAAATCAAGCGCGTTGTGCATGGCTTCAAGCAGGGTTAGGACATTGACCTCTGACGACAATGTCCGAACCCTACTTGAAGTTCACGAAACGACCTCTTGAGTCCGTGCTATACAACTGCCACCACTATTAGTATCCATAGTTTCTCTTTCCCTGCTCCCACCTTTCCCATCATGTGTCCGCTGATTTACCTGCTAGCTTGCTTGTGCTTTCTTGCTTTCTTGACTGATAGTTAGAGTGTGTACGTACGTTGACAAGAACGATGACCCGATCATTGCTGCAGTGGAACGGAGTGGGATGCTAGCGCGGAGGAGCCCGTCAGGTGATTAGGGGTCTGAAGTAGCTGGTACAGTTGGCGAAGTAGTGCGGGGTCGGGGGCTGCGTAGAAGTAGAGCGTGAGCGAGAAATAAAGCGACTGAAGGGAGTATTCAGAACACACCAGAGGGTTTTCGAGAACAAGATGCAGTTTACTGCGGTACATGGGAGTCGATTTATACAGATTTTCTAAGTTTTAACAAAAACAGGTTCAAATACAATAAAAAGGGGATAGGAGTCAAAATGAGGAGTCAAAATGATACCGGCGGGTCTCTGGGACGAAAGGCGATGAAGAGCGATGCCGAAAACGGAGTAGAAAGGGGTGCGCAATGAAGAGACCCCTGTGAGTGTTGAAATGGCGCTTGTAGTAAAACGGAGCCCGGGATAAGAGTAAAGGCTAGAAATGAAATGCATTGACGCTCCTGGACGTGGAACCAGTTTTTGAGCCCTCCTAAAACTGCCGCAAGCGCGCGGGTTATGTATTTGAGTCCGGGCGCTTCTCCTAAGTCGCACGGCTGCAGTCGGGTCGGTTTCGGGCCGCGCTTGCCGCAATGCAGCATGTCCATGGCTTTGAACCACGACAGTGACCAATTTTTTTTCTGCAGATGCTCGTAGTTGGAGTCGGTCTACTTGCTACATCTTATCTACAACGAAACGACTATACAGTATCACGAGGAGCCGGAGCAAGTCGCGCCACAAAGGCTGGTCTTGAACCCGACCTGCGGCGTGTCCGTGAGGGTTGGGATCATCTCCATATTTGCTGTTGTGTCAAGTTGCTCCGGACCTTGTGGATTGCGGCCGTCTGAGCGGGTCTTTGAAGGCGTAAGCTACTCACACTCTCTTGAAGGTGCCGAAGAAGGTATTAAAGAGCTTGGCTCATCCAAGTACGACAAGGTTGCGTATCCAGGTGCAGACTTGATAGTTGTCGTGCCCTGCTTCTTAAGCCCACCCGCTCTGGCGCAACTATAGGTAGAATTCCAAGGAGGGTAAGTGATCTCAGGACGATCTGGAGGAGACTCAACGCAGCCCACGTCGGTGCACGCTCGAAGTAAGCCTTGGTTTCGTAGTTATTAAGAAGTCGCGATCCTGGATGATGTCGGGGGCTGCGCCTCATGTGGAAGGTCCATAGAGAGCCCTGATGCGAAATTCTCCAGAAGAGGTTGGATTTCTTGCGCTAGTTGCGGTGAGCTCTACGCCGCCAGTAGTGTCACCTGCACCAGATCGTTGACCCCCAAGCAATAGTTGTGCAGCGCCTATTTTCCCCATCGAGGTTAACCCCCGGTGGTTACTACCTGCCACCAATCATCGACCGACTATACTGTATCAGTTTATCGACAAGGCCCTGCATATCTATCAAACAAACAAATTCATTCTGCGGCCAACTAATTGTTATCCGTGAAACAGTTCATCGTCAGTAGCCTTATGGCCGCGTCAACCCCCTACAGCCGCATTTGCACTGATGTTGACAGAATATGGCGCACAACTGCGTAGGGAGCAGTAGATAGTCACGCTACGAATAGCGAGAGATTTGCGTCGATTAACTATGGTCGTTCCCTTCTGCGCATATTCACGTAATTGGGGCGTGATATGTCTCACAGATCAACTGACAAGATAAGGCGATATAATACGACAATCCGAAGCGCTTCGTTTAATTTCACGCACTACGAAGTGCGCGTCCATCGTCGCCTGGCTCCCCATTCTCGTTTACTCACCTTAAAAACAAAGGTGGCGAGTGCGTCCAGTTCTCCGCCAATGTAAAGTCCATAGTGGAACCCACCCAACCAGCTACGCTTTTTTTCTTTCGGAATTACAATGCAGTGGTTCAGAACTGGCCCAGCTCAACCCCCCCCCTAACATGTCACGTGACATCACATGACTTATGACGTGCACAGATGTATAGTTTAGGTTGTCGTCTTATTAGTGGATCATGTAAGTAAGTCACGTGACTAAGTAAACGAAAGTCGTGGTACACAATGTACCCAATTTAGATACTCAATATCCAAATGTGTCCTACCCCAAATGACGACTTCGCCCCCCCATCCGAGAACCAGTGTTCCCAATCAAAGTGCAAGGTAACCCTTCCAGCTGGTTACCAATACAAGAACTGTGAGAACTGCCGAAGCATCAGCAGGATTAGTATGCGGAAGAAGCGGAAACGGGAGAAAGCTGATGAAGGACCGCACCGCCTGCCAGTGACAGCCCCAAGCAACAGTAATCCAGAAGAAAGAACCTATGTTGAAAGTGATACAGAGCCGACATATGACAAAGACAAAGTGAGCAGTTTTATAATTGGGTTTATAAAAGGACACTCACC
>WNGR01003215.1_pt1 | contig 28658 bp, 24 predicted proteins | sample 5407581 | NCBI WGS metagenome assembly WNGR01 (sample SAMN13153383, study PRJNA577476) | soil metagenome | isolation source: 80 cm soil or saprolite under Garry oak tree replicate 2 | place: USA:California | collected 2016-06-15
GTTTTCCAAGTCTCTCGCGCACACTGCATATCCGTCGCGGGTCGCCCTCGCAAATGGAGGGTAGTCGCGATCAGCTTGAATAGGCTCGGCCAGGATCCGCCCGGCAGCGTCCAAAAGTCCCAAGAGTTCTCTGCCGTTAGGCCGCAAGCGCGACGCGTGGCCCTCCACAACGCCGCGCGCTTCTTCGAAGCTGAGAATGCTTGCTGGCTCCGGTTGGGCTGCCATGCGGAAATGATAGGAGGGAAATAAGGGAAAAGCGAATATGACGCGGAACTACTTCCCAGGGACAGCCAGTTTCTTCTCCAGCTCACGCGCATCAGTAGCATGCGCCAGAGCGATCTCTGGGCTCACGATGCCCGCTCGCACTAACCGCTCGATTTCGGCGTCAAAGCTGATTAGGTCAGACTGGCTGGACTCTCTGTATGTGTGAGAACTGGCCTCGTTCGTCTCCAGTAATTGTTCCAGCGCGCCCGATCCAGACTTCAGTATTTCGAATACCGCAACTCGTCCGCCGTCTTGCTTGCGGGGAATCAGGCGCTGTGAAATGACGTAACGCAGCATTCTGGCGAGCCTCTCACGAGTCGCTGGCTGTTCCGCCGCGGAGAACGCTCCTACAAACCGCCCTACTGTCTGTTGCGCGTCAAGGGTATTCAGGGTCGAGAGCACCAGATGTCCCGTTTCGGCGGCTTCGAGCGCTAGCTTCATTGTTTCCTGGTCCTTGAGTTCTCCCACCACAATCACATTCGGGGCCTGGCGCAGAGCAGCCCGCAAGGCATGAGAAACGCTGGGTGTGTCGCTGTGAAGCTCGCGCTGATGGACTGTGGCACGCTTGTGATTATGTAGAAATTCGATCGGATCTTCGATTGTGATGATGTGGCAGGTTTCTGTCGCATTGATGTGGTCGAGAAGCGCCGCGAGGGTAGACGATTTGCCTGACCCTCGCGGACCGGTCACCAGCACCATCCCGTCGCGGAGAGCGCCAATGTCCCGCAATAGTTCGGGGAGGCCGAGCGCCTTAAAATCCGGGATACCCGTCGGAATCACACGCATTACGATTGCGCAACTGCCCCTCTGGATGAAAACGTTGACCCGGAATCGCGCCACTCCCGGCAGGGCATAAGAAATATCACAGTAACCTTGCTCGCGCAGCATACTGATTGCTGCCTTGTTATTGCCGATCAGGTCAGAAGCTACGCGACGAGTGTCGTCGGCATTCAGTGAGCGAAGCCCCGACATTTCTACCGGAATAAATTCCCCATTCACTTGTACCTGGAGCTTTCGGCCGGGAGAAAAAATCAGGTCGCTCACCCGCGGATTTGCCCGCAGCATGGCGGTCAGCAAATCGTCGGTCCCTGCGCTCCCGGAAATCGGATCGAGCGAGACTTGGATCGGAGCTGTGCCGGTTGCGGCCATTTCGCGCCTGAGGCTGAATGAGGCAGTCTAGGATTCAGCTCCACTTTAACGAACTTAGTTCCGCGGTTCTAGGAAGAACAGCTTGTTCATAGACCTTCGTAACCGGCGCTCGTTCTCATGAGCTTTTCGAGCTACAAAACTAAAAGGGCGGCCGGAGCCGCCCCGCAAGAGACTGCCCAGTGTTACTTCTTCTTGGGAGGAGTCTTTTTGCCGTAGCTGGTTTCCACGCTCGCGTTCAGCGCAGTCAACATGGCTTTCGCCTCGTCGGCGTGCGGCCCGTTGGGCTGGAGTTCCAGATACTTCTGGAACGCTTCGGCGGTTCCGTCGGGGGCTTTTATCTTTCCGCTGCTGTCCGTCGAGGCTTGGGCAATAAGGTTCGACCCTTTCCAGTAGTACGCGTCCGCTCGGTTGGGATCCGCAGCGATCGCCTTATCGAATGCTTCTACCGCTTCCTTCTTCCCGTTCGGGTCGTTGCTGGCGTTGGTTAACACGGCTCCCAGGTTGAAGTAGTACTGCCCCGCCCGTGCCGGATCCAATTCAGCGGCCTGTTTGTAGGCGTTGGCAGCATCGTCCGCCTTGCCAAGCCTGGCGGCTGCCGCAGCCAAATTGTCGTAATAGGCAGCTAATTTAGCATTGTCTGACACCGCTCCCTCGGCCGGCTTTGCGGTTGGCGCCGCGCCCGCCTGCGGCTCGTTCTTGGTTGCGTTCTTCTTCTTTAAGAAATCAACTGCTTTTTGAAGGTCGTTGTAAGCCTCGGTATTGCGCTTCGTCTTTTCCGCAGCGTCGGTCTGTTTCTTGGCAGATTCCAAATAGGCGTTACCGAGGCGGAACCACAACAAGTCCTCATCGGGCCCCATCTGCGTTGCCTCAGTCAGGGAAGCGATGGCGGTGTCATAGTCCGGTGGGTTCGCCTGGGTTGCTGCCGTGGCAGTCTTGAGCTTCTCATTGATGGCTTTGATATTCGCGTTGTATTTTTCCGCGTTCGCCCGCGCCTCTTGCATCTGCTTCACTTGTTCGGGAGTGAGGCCGTGCTGCTTGGCGGTATCCTGGACCTGCTGCTCCTGCTCCTGCTTTAGGTTGAAGTCGAGCTGGGTCTCACCATTCGTGGCCTGAATCGCATACTTCTTCTGCGTATCAAGCACCTTGCCATCTTTGCTTAAAGTGATCGTATAGTCGTGACTTGGCTCAATACCAAGCGAGAAATACTCCCCTTTTTTGTTGGTCTTCAAATTGTAATTGCGGCCACTTTCGTTGTTGTGCCACACGACCTGGGCATCGGCGATGGGCTTGCCTTCCGCGTCTGTGCACGTTCCCTTCACGGTACCCAACCCCGATGTCTGTGCCCATACTGGAAGCGCAAAAGCAATAGTGACCAGCGCAGCCAACCCCACAAAAGCAACTCGTTGTTTCATTGGATTCTCCTGGACCGCGGTGTTGTAAAGATCAACCCGTAATCAAACTGTTTGAAATGCAGCAGCATACGGAAGCGGATCAACCGCCCCGGCGTCCTGAAATGCCCGCAGCCGCAACACGCAACTATCACAAACTCCGCAGGCGCGGTCTTCACGGCTATAGCACGACCACGTTAAATCGAAGGGCGCACCCACTTCAAGCCCGAGGCACACAATCTCTGCTTTCCGCATCGCAATCAACGGCGTCACCACTTCGATGCTGCCTGGCTTCGTCCCGGTCTTAATCACTTCATTGAAAGCCTGGTAATACGCCGGCCGGCAATCCGGGTAGCCGGAACTGTCCTGTTCCACCGCGCCAACATATATCTTAGATGCTCCCAGCACCTCGGCCCAACTCACCGCGACGGCCAGGAAATGCGCGTTGCGGAAAGGAACGTAGGTCAGCGGAATATCGGGTCCAAGCTCGCGAGACTCGGGAACTGCGATGTCTTCGTCCGTCAGCGCCGACCCGCCAATCAGCTTTAAGGCCTCGTTTCGTACCACCAGACGGTCGCGAATGCCGAGCCGCCCGCACACCGCGAGAAATGATTGCAGCTCGCGCTCTTCGGTTCGTTGCCCGTAGCGGATGTGAAGCGCCGCCGCATCGTGATCGCGAACAGCCAGGGCCGCGCAGACGCAGGAATCCATGCCTCCACTGAGGAGAACTACCGCCTGGGATTTAGTGTGTACCGAAGCCATCACGGGCCGATTCAGATTGCAGACTTTAGATTGCAGATTGAAACGTCGACGCTGGGGCCAGTCGGCAATCTAAAATCTGCAATCTGCAATCGCTCCTAAACTCCCTTCAGCGCCGGATCCCAGATCAGCTTATGAATCTGCAACCCCAGCCGGGCCGGAACGTTGTCTTCCAACATCCATTCCGCCAGCTGCTGCGGATCCAGCAGGCATTTGGATGCATCTCGCGCACCCGAGGCATCCTTTGCAAACGCTGGCGAGAAAAGGACCGCATTCACCCGAGCTGCCAAACCCTGCTGCGCCGTGAAGTTGCGCGCGAACTCATAGTCCAGACGACCGCTGATCACAAACTTCACTTCGTCGTGCGCCCTCAGGGCCGCAAGATTTTGCATCCGAAACGTATCCGCCTCACCGGAGTCCGGACACTTCACATCCACAATCTTTACCACTCCCGTCGGCACCGCCTCCAGCGGACGCTCACCGCTGGTCTCGAGCAGTACCTTGTGGCCGGCCCCGAGCAACTGCTGCATCAGCGGAATCAATTCCCGTTCCTGAAGCATCGGCTCTCCGCCCGTGATCTCAACCAGCCCGCCGAGTGGGCTTAAATGCTCCACTTCATTAAACACCTGCCCCAGTGTCATCTGCTTGCCACCGTAAAAACTGTATTCGGTATCACACCACGAGCAGCGCAGGTTGCACCCGGTCAGCCGCACGAATACGCACGGCAGCCCCGCATAAGTGGATTCTCCCTGGAGCGACTTGTAGATTTCAGTGATCTGCATGAGAGCGAAGAATGGAGGACGGGTGTCGCCCGTCAGAGTCTACGGGCGAGACACCCGTAGTTCCATTCCCTCCGTGTTCTCACTCGCTGTACTTCGCAGTCGTCGAATCTGTCTCGAATACCGTTACATCTTTCACGCACACCCGCCCGTTAGTCACCTGGCGAAGGCGACCGCTCGCTTCGTCGTAGAAATATTTCGCCAGGTTCTCTGCCGAAGGATTCAGTTCCGTGAACGGCTCAAGGTCATTGATCATTTGATGATCGAGCCGGTCAATCACATGCTTCAGCACCTCGCGCAAATCCTTGAAATCGAGCAACAGTCCGGCTTTGTCGAGATCTTCGCCCGCGAGCGTCACCCTCACCTTGTAGTTGTGCCCGTGCGGGTTCTCGCACTTGCCCTTGTAGTTCCGCAAATAATGTCCCGCAGCAAACGAATCTTCTACAGTGACTTCAAACATGAACCCTCGTGGGAGGCCGGAAAACACCCCGATTTCTCTACCCTTATTGTATCGCTAGAAACTGCGCGAGATTACCCTGATAAGGGGATTCCAAAAAACTCTTCGACTTTCCCCAACTCCGTCGTCCTCCGATAATCCGGCAGGCTCTCCACGAACACGCGCCCGTATTGTTTCTTCAAAATCCGATTATCCAACAGCGCCAGCAGCCCGCGGTCATTCAGCGACCGGATCAGCCTTCCAAATCCTTGCTTGAGTGTAATCACCGCAGCCGGCACTTGATATTGAAAGAACGCGTTTCCGCCCTCGGCGTCAATTGCCTTGATGCGCGCCGCGACCACCGGATCGGAAGGCACCGCAAACGGCAAACGGTCGATGATTACGCAACTCAATTGTTCCCCCTGCACGTCGACGCCCTGCCAGAATGAAGACGTCGCAAACAGCACGCAATTCGGGGTCAGACGAAATTCTTCTAGCAGCGCACTCTTCGGCGCGTCCCCTTGCAGTAGCATGGCGAACTCCACTTCGCCCAGCAGCCGTTGATAAATATCCCTCATCTGGGCATAGCTGGTGAACAGGACAAATGCCCGCCCACGGGTGATTTCGAGCAGCCGCCGGATCCGGTCCGCCGCTTTCGCCGCAAACTGAGGGGTGCGCGGGTCCGGTAAATCAGGAGGCACATACCACAGCGCCTGGTTCGGATAATCAAAGTGCGAAGGCACCACCAAATCGCGCGCGTGCTCGATCCCTAGTCGTCCACGTATGTAGTCAAAACCTCCACCAACTGCCAGCGTTGCCGAAGTCAGGACCGAACTTTCCAGCTTCGACCACAGGCACTCGCGCAGGATGGGGCCGACGTCGATGGGCGTGGCCTGAAGTGAAATCTTCTCACGGCCGCCGCGCCTGCGCTCAATCCAAAACACAGTGTTCTTGTCTTCCGATTCCATCAGAAAGCCAAGTTGCACGTGAAGTTCCTGAGCACGGCGGGCAAAGGCAAAAACTTCTTCTGGCTTGGATGGGAGATTTTCGATTTCCGCGCCCAGCCGCCCCAGTGACTGCCTCAGTCCGACGAATTCGTCGCCATTTTCTTCCAGAAATTCGCGACGGTTTTCGAAAGCAAACCGCCCGTCGCCTTCCGGAAGCAGAGAAAAGAAAAATCCTGAGCGCTCACGCAGGCTCTTGATCGCGCCCGACAGCGCAGCCGTGTACATCTTCTTGCGCTGCAGTGAGGCTTCGACATCGCGGCAAAGTTCTTCCAGGCGCACCGCGCTCACCGAAATCCCGAAATAGCTGCCCGCCACATCTTCCAGTTCGTGCGCTTCGTCAAAGATCACCGTGCCCACGTCCGGCAGTATTCCCGCATCCGGCCCATGCTCGGCCTGCTGCTTGATCCCCAGGTCGGCGAAAAATAAATGATGGTTCACGATGATGATGTCGCTCTCCATCCCGCGCCGCCGCATTTCGGTAACGAAACATTTGTCCCACGAACTGCACTTCTGACCCAGACACGTATCCGCGCGCGCATCCAGCTTGTGCCACAAGGCGCTCGCTTCCGGCAGAGACGCCAGCTCCGCCCGATCTCCGCTCTGCGTCGTCTGCTCCCAGGCCGCAATGGCCCGGTATTGCTCGATTTCATCCAGCCCACTAAGAACTGGCTGGCCGGTGAGGTCATACAGCTTCTTGCGACACAAATAATTGTTGCGCCCCTTCATGTAGCAGACGCTTAGCTTCCGATTGCCTTCTGGAAAAAGCGCCCGTTCAAGAAACGGAACGTCTTTGTGGAAGAGCTGCTCCTGCAGATTCTTGGTCCCGGTTGAAATGATGACGCGCTTGCCTGAGCGAATGACGGGCATCAGATAAGCCAGCGTTTTCCCCGTACCGGTTCCCGCTTCTACGATGAGATGCCGCCGCTCTTCAATTGCCTGCTCAACCGCTTGCGCCATCTGCAATTGTCCGCGCCGGAATTCGTAAGCCGGATGCGTGCGCGAAAGCAGCCCTCCGGGAGCGAAGAACTGATAAAGTGAAATGCCTGAAGTACCACTCGTCGCGGAACGACTGGCGGCTGCGGCAGACGCGGGCTGGGAACTCAAGGACACCGAGTCTCTATAATAGCTGCGACGCTAGAATCAGCACAGGCCGCTGTTAGGACACAACAGACCATGTAGGGGCAGACGCCCTCGTCTGCCTGATCGAGCGAAGCTCGATAAAACTCATGCGATCAGAACAGACGCTAATACAAACTGGATCTTCGATCCCGCTGGGCAGGTGAGGGCACCTGCCCCTACACGATCACGGATAACCTTGACGCAGACTCCCCTCATCGCCATCGTCGGCCGCCCTAACGTCGGCAAGTCAACGCTTTTCAATCGGCTTGTGGGATCACGCCGCGCCATAGTCGGCGACGAACCCGGCATTACCCGCGATCGCCTCTACGGAGAAGCGCACTGGCGTGGGCACGACCTGCGCGTGGTGGATACCGGCGGCATCCTTCCTGACGACACCGATTTCATTCCTTCCGAAATCTTCCGCCAGGCTCGGGTAGCGCTCGACGAAGCTGCCGCCATCGTGATGGTGGTGGATGCCCGCACTGAACTCGCCGCCCCAGATCTTGAACTCGCCCGTCTGCTCCAGCGAACTGGGAAGCCTCTGTTCCTTGCCGCAAACAAAGTTGATTCGCAGAAGCAAGAATCGCTTGCCGACGACCTGCACCGGCTCGGAATCCGGAATCTTTTTCCAATTTCAGCCGAACATGGGCGCGGCATCGACGACCTGCTGGACGCGGTGATCGAGGCGCTTCCCGAAGGAACAACCTCAACCACACAGGACACAGGGGACACAGAGGAATTTCAAGATCGAAAACCGCGTTCTTCCCGTTCTACGCGGAGGCTGGAGCAGGCGGCCAACGACCATTTGGTGAACGACGACCGACGACTCAAGGCTGACGACGAGCCGACGGAAGTCAAAGTCGCCATTATCGGCCATCCCAACGTCGGCAAATCCACTCTTCTCAACAAGCTGACCGGCGCGGAACGCTCCATCGTCTCGCCCGTCCCCGGCACCACTCGCGATGCAGTGGACGAACTGATTACCCGTGATGGCAAAACGTTTCGCTTCATTGATACAGCCGGAATCCGCCGCAAGGGCAAGACTCACCTGATGGCCGAGAAGCTTTCGGTGGTCATGGCGCGCAAACATCTCGAAGCCGCACATATCGCTCTGCTAGTGATTGACGCCACCGAAGGAGTCAGCGCGCTCGACGCCGCCATCGCCGGATACGCTCACGAGAGCGGAGTTTCCGTAATCATTGTTGTAAACAAATGGGATTTGTTTGGGGCTGGCCCGTGTGGGTCGGACATTCTTGTCCGACAAAAGCCGGGAACCAGCACCGCCCTCCGCGAAACCGAAGCTTCGTCGGTGCGAAACAATCGAAGGCCACACAAGCAACTCCCCACCGATCGCGACGCCTACCAGCAACGTCTCCGTGACGAGCTGAAATTTCTGAACTATGCTCCCGTGCTTTTCATTTCCGCGGTCAGCGGCAAAGGCGTGGACAAGATTTTCCCTACCCTTGAAGAAGTCGCCGCCGAGCGCCGCAAGCGCATCGGAACCGGCGAGATGAACCGTTTCCTGAAGCACGTCGATTTCGATCGCGCCGCGGTGCCGGTTCGCCAGCGCGTGAAAATCCTCTACCTGACCCAGGCCGCCGTCTCGCCGCCAACTTTTATCCTATTCACCGACCGCCAGGTGAAGCTGCATTTTTCTTATCAACGATTCCTGGAAAACCAGATTCGGAAAGCATTCGGGTTTGTTGGAACGCCGATTTGGATCAAGGTGAAAGCGCGGAAATAGCTCGCAACTCAGGGGCTCTCCGGCCCGGACCTCGTCAGTAGTCCAACCCGCTCCACTCCCGAACCCCGCGCAATCGCAATTGCGTCCGCCACGTACTGGAAATCCACGTCATCATCGCCTTTCACGAACGCAACCCGTTCGGCTCGCTGCTTGAAAATGTCAAACAGCCGGTCGTGCAGGCTCTCCCATTTCACCTCTTCGTCGTTGATCTTCAGCGAGGGCGGCTGATTCTCTCGCGTCCATGCGAGTTGGATGACGATCGTTCGTTGCCGCTCCTGGGGCTGTGTACTGTTGGCGGGCTGCGGAATCTGCGCATCCAGCCCTTTCTCTTTCGACATGGAGACCACCACCATGAACACAATGATGAGTACCAGCAGGATATCAATCATCGGCGTGATGTTGATCTCTGCTCGGAGCGGACCACCGCCTGCTGTCGAGAATGCCATGTGAAGCTCCTCTCAAGCACGCGCGTGTCTGAGAGATTGGACACTCCCGGCGAAACATTAGTTCCGATTCACTTCACCAAATTAAAAAGCGATGTCATCCCGAACCCGTCCACCAGGACGGGAGAGAGCCTGCCCTGAGCGCAGTCGAAGGGGATCCTACGATGCCCGTGGATCGGCAGCGCCGCACACAAGACTAATCCTGCCGCAAGCCCTAGCGTTGATCCCGATAACGACATCGCCCATGCACTCTGACGCAAGATCCCTCTCTCGTCTTCGGCGAGTTCGGGATGACATCATGGTGGTCACAAGTAGAGTTAGGCAGAAACTTCTGCATCCCCACTCCCAAAATTTCATTCCAATGTGTCATGCTCGGCTTTGTCGTCCTGCTCACGACCATGCTCGCGATCGCCGCATCCCTCGCCGACGCCCAAGACAATTATGAAATCCAGGTTTACAGCTATGACACCGTCGCCCCCGGGCACACCATGATCGAACTGCATTCCAATTTCACGGTGAATGGAAGCAAGACGGTAGTTGACGGCGTTCAGCCGACCAACCATGCCGAACACGAGACCGTTGAAATCACGCAGGGAATTAATGACTGGTTCGAAACCGGCTTTTACATTTTCACGACGATCCAGTCGGATGGCGGCTGGCAGTGGGTGGGTGACCACATTCGGCCAAGAGTCAGAGTTCCCGATTCATGGCACTGGCCGGTTGGTGTGAGTCTCTCCAACGAGATTGGCTACCAGCGCGCCGCATTCTCCGCTGATACCTGGACCTGGGAAATCCGCCCAATCGTAGACCGCAAACTCGGCCGCTGGTACTTGAGTTTCAATCCCACGCTCGACCGCTCCTGGCATGGCCCTAGCGTCAGCAAAGGCGTTGAGTTTTCACCCAATGCGAAGGTCAGCTTTGATTTCACAAAACGCATTGCCGGCGGACTCGAATACTACGCATCCTACGGCCCGCTCACCGGCTTCGATCCACTGCGCGAACAGCAGCAGCAGATCTTTCCTTCCGTCGACATTGATTTCGGCCCGCGGTGGGAATTCAACTTCGGAGTGGGCGTCGGTATGACCAGCTCAACCGATCACTTGATCGTGAAATGCATCGTGGGCAGACGATTTGATTGGAAGAGACACAAGTAATTGGCCAGATCACCCGATTATTCGTATCTCAGCGCTTCTACTGGATCCAGCTTTGACGCGCGCATGGCCGGAACCAGCCCGCTTATCACGCCCACGAATAGCAGCACCATCGTCGAGACTGCCAGGGTCATCCTCGAGATGTGCAGGTGAATGTCACCTTTACCGGAGTCGTCCTCGAACAGCGGTCCCATCAAGGGAAGTGTCCCAACCGCAGCGGCTACAACATAAGAAACGATCACGCCAATCGCGCCACCCAGCAGCATGATCAGCAAAGTCTCGGCAAGAAACTGCAGCTTGATGTGGATTTTTTTCGCGCCCAACGCCCGCCGCAAACCAATTTCACGAATGCGTTCTTCGACTGACACCAGCATGATGTTCATCACTCCAACGCCGCCGATGCCCAGCGTCAGTGCGCCAACAAACGTGAGCAGCACTTCAAGTCCAATCGTGATCGCATCAATGACCGGGCGGAACTCATCACGGCCGAACATCTGGAAAGCCTTCTTGTCAGTTGGCGAAAACTGCTGACGGGTAGCAATCGCGGCCAGCACTTGCGCCATCGCTTTCTTTTCAAACTGTGGGGCGATCGGCGCAAACACCAGCACTGGAATCCAAACCGACTCGTCGTCACTCGAAAAATAATTACTGAGCTGGATCTTTCGCGCCATCACTCCAACCACAGTGAATCTCACCCCGGCAATCGATACCGTCTCGCCCACCGCTGGGCGCCCGCTGAAAAGCTGCTCACGAATTCGTCCGCCCAGGAAGCATACTCGCCGCCGCTCGATCTCATCGCTGGCATTAAGCCAGCGGCCTTCAGAAGGAACTTCGTTGCGCATCTCGCCATATTCCGGGCAGACTCCGCGAATGGCCGCGGTCCCCACCAACCGGTCTTGATAGGCGATTCCGGGACGCCGCACGGTTTCGAGACAGGCGTATTTCACCAGAGGAGAGGTGGCTTTCACCATATCCAGATCGGCCTGTTCCAGCACAACCTTTTTGCCGGCACGCTGGCCTCCCGGCTGCTCACTGGTCTGCTGCGGCCAACAGATCACAACACTCTTGCCGAACGCGTCGAAGCCGCCGACCAAAATATTCCGGAAGCTGTTGCCGTACGCGATTAATAGAGTGACCGTTGCAATGCCCCAGACAATGCCCAGCATCGTCAGTAGGCTGCGCGTGTAGTTGCGCTTCAGTGCCACCCAAGCTTCGCGAATGATTTCAGTCAGCATAAGAAACAGTGGCTAGTGGTTAGTGACTAGTAAAAAACCACGCAGACCACCTAGCCGCTAATCACTAGCCACCAGCCACTTCTTATCCCCCCGCCTCGAATCTCAACGCCTCAATCGGATCCACGGAAGCCGCTCTGCGCGCCGGAAACAGCGCGGAAAGCACCGCAATCGCCCCCAGCATCCCACAAGCCAGCAGTCCTGACTTCCACGTCGGCAACAGTCCCGCAAAAAAGTCAGGCATGGGCAGAAGATCTACCAGCCAGCACAAGCCGTAGGCTATGCCGAGACCCACAGCTCCACTGAATAACGCGATCACCAGCGCCTCAATAAAGAACTGCTTCAGAATCGCGTGCGCCGGAGCACCAAGCGCCTTCCGCACTCCAATCTCCCGTGTCCGTTCGCGCACCGCCACCATCATCACGTTCATCACGCCAATTCCGCCCAGGAAGAGTGTCACGAACCCCACTGCGCCCAGGAAGTACTTCATCCCGTCGGTCATCTGCGTGAAAGCCTTCGCCTCTTGCACGGTATCCCAGATCGGGCACGCCTCTTTGTCGGTAGGATCGTAGTTGTGCATTTTGCCTAAGGCTGCACGCACCTCATGCTTGCAAGCTTCATGGCGCTGCACCGACTTCGGCGTCACCAGCAACTGATCAAACGTTCGCGCCGTCCCCGGAGGCTTGTCAGGAAAATCGCGCCGCATCGCATCAAACGGGACAAAAACTTTGTTCACATCCCAGCCGTCGTAGCTCGAATCCTGCTTCTTCTTCGCCATCACGCCAATCACGAGATAAGGAATGTCATTCAGATAAACATTCTCGCCGAGCGGATTGCGCCCCTCAGGAAAGAGCTGCTTGGCCGCATCAGTCCCCAGAAATGCCACACGGCGCGCTTCCCTCTGGTCGTCCCAGTTGTAGAAGCGGCCTTGCCCCACATCCAGACTGCGGATTTCCCCGAACTCCGGATAAGAGCCGCTCACCAGAAACGCCGCGTTGTTGTAGTTGCTATGGGTGCGGACGTCTCCCTGCTCCAACTCCGGAAGCGCATACTGGCAATCCGGCGCCTCCGCCTGCACCGCCTGCACATCAGCGTCTTCCCAGTGCACCACCCGCCCGGCACGAGTTCCTCCGGCCTGCAAGCTGGTGCGCCCGTGGAAAATAATCATGATGTCTTTGCCGAGAGTCTTCGACTGCTCTTCCTGCCCTTTGCGCAGGCCTTCGCCTGCCGCCACCATGAGGACAATCGAGACAATTCCCCAGGCGATCCCGAACATGGTCAGAAATGTGCGCAGCTTATGCGACCAGAGGGTGCGGAAAACATCGCGAATGAGATCGCGCAGGACCATAACTCAAGATTGGACGCTCGCCCGCGTGGAAAGTAAGCCGCGCGGAGGCCGGCCTGACCAGTAGTACGGAAACCCCAGGGAACTTGTTCAACCAAAGGAAGACACTTTGTGGGGCCTTGCTGGGGATATAATTGCGCCCACGGATGTCCCTCACCTCTGGCACCAACCTTGGTCCATATGAAATGGCGGATTCTTCGCCCCCTGAGGTTGATGTTGTCATCAATTGGGCGAAAGAGCTGCAAAAATAGCTGATCTGAAGTTTGCAATCTCGCCCAGCCATCCCTGTAGCTCGTGCAAGGCCAGCTCGCATTGCATCTTATGTCTTTGCTGCCGGTCGCGAATCCTCTTTTCCAGCGGCGGCAAAAGATCGAAAGCGATGTTTGCCGGCTGAAACTTCTTCGGATAAGCGTTGGCGATGTAGTTCACCAGCGACCCTAGCGCGGTCCCGCGCGGTGGCGGCACCGGAGCTTCGCCTGACACCAGCGTCGCCACATGAATTCCCGCCAGCATGCCGGTTGCGATAGATTCGACGTATCCTTCCACCCCGCAAATCTGCCCCGCAAAGAGAATCGTCGGATGTTCCTTCATCTGCTGGGTCGAATTCAGCAGCATGGGTGAATTTATGTAAGTATTGCGATGGATCTGGCCGAAGCGCAAAAAGCGCGCGTTCTCCAGCCCGGGAATTAACCGCAGCACCCGCGCCTGTTCGCCGAACTTCAAATGATTCTGAAAACCGACCAGGTTGTACGAATCGGCTCGCAGATTTTCCTGTCGCAACTGCACAACCGCGTATGGCCGATTCCCGCTTCGTGGATCATTCAGTCCCACCGGCTTCATCGGGCCGAAACGCAGCGTGTCGTGCCCGCGCCGGGCAATTTCCTCGATCGGCAGGCATCCTTCGAAGTAATTCAGCTTCTCCCAGTCTTTTGCCTCGACTGCCTCCGCCGCTACCACCGCATCATAGAACCGGTCGTACTCGTCATTCGACATCGGACAATTAATGTAGTCCGCGGAACCCTTGTCGTAGCGTGCGGCAAGATAGACCTTCGACATATCAATCGAATCGGCCTCAACAATCGGACTGATCGAATCGTAGAAATAAAGATGGCGAGAGGGCCTGTGTGGGTCGGCCATTTCTGTCCGACTCGGCACCTCGGACTCCCGGTCCCTTCCTGAATCACTCAGCCGCGCGATCTCCGCTGACAGCGCAGCCGAAGTCAGCGGGCCAGTCGCGATGATCGCGATTTCATCCTCCCGGACTTCTGTAACTTCTTCTCGTCGAATGTTGATCAGCGGCTCCCGCGAGATCGCATCAGTTACTCTCGCAGCAAATGTTGTCCGATCCACCGCCAGCGCATGACCTGCCGGGACTGCGCACTGCCGCGCGATATCAATTAACAGCGATCCCGTACGCCGCATTTCCTCCTTCAGCAGCCACGGCGCCGTGTTCTCGCTGTCGGATTTCAGTGAGTTCGAGCAAACTAACTCGGCGAAGTCTCCGGTCTGGTGCGCGGGCGTGGTCCGCACCGGACGCATTTCGTACAAGTCGACTTGCACTCTCCGCCGCGCGCACTGCCACGCAGCTTCCGACCCCGCCAGTCCCGCGCCGATGATTTTTACGCGATGCATTTAAGAAACCTATAGGCCAGATTTCACCACGGAGACACAGAGGAACCCAGAAAAAAATCTCTCGGTGCCTCCGTGTCTCCGTGGTGAACTGGGTTTCACGTTCCCTCAGCCAGTCTCTGCAAGGCCTCGCCGCTCATCGCTACTACTTTGCGGTCATTGAGAAAATCCGCTCCCAATCTCTCGTAAAACTCAATGGCCGGACGGTTCCAATCCAGTACCTCCCAGCGCAGCCCATAGCAACCTTCCTCAATCGCTAGCTTCGCCACTGCCGTGAGCAGCGCCTTTCCAATCCCCTTCCCACGAAACTTGTCGAGCACAAACAAGTCTTCCAAGAAAAGTGCGAGACGTCCCTGAAACGTCGAATAGAAATAGAAAAACGAGGCATACCCGGCAGCTTCGCTCTCCCACTCGGCAATGAGCATGCGGAACTTCGGCTGTGGCCCGAACCCGTCACGCAACAGATCGTCCTCTGTCACGACGGCCTTGTGCGCCTTCTTTTCATACGCCGCCAGTTCGCGGATTAATGATAGGAGCACCAGAACATCTTCGCGAGTTGCAAATCGAATGTTCAACATAACCGTTGACCATGTAGGCCCAGACGCCCTCGTTTGGGTGGGCGAGCCTTGCTCGACACTTGCCCGAGCTGTGCTCGGGTGGGCAGGTGAGGGCACCCGCCCCTACACCTTCAACTCCGCCTCCGTAGCTCCGCCTCCGCCTTCATGTTGCGGCGGCTCAGAGACTGACTCAACATGCGGATGCTGCTGCAAAAATTGGCGCAGGGCTTTTCGCAGAATTCCCATACCACTGCCGTGAACAATCCTCACCCGCGGCAGGCCGGCCAAAAATGCCCGGTCAACAAATTTTTCCACCTCGCGCGTGGCCTCATCCACAGTATGACCGATCACGTTGATCTCTGAAGGCGCGTTAGCCGATTCATTTTCGAGCAACACAGAAACGCCGTGCGCTCGCGCTGCTCTAACCGGTGTGTCTGATGCCCGGCTCACTACTTCGGCAATGTCTTCCCGTGCGATCCTCATCTTCATAGCGCCGACTTCAACTTCGAAATGACTTTCATCCAGGCGGCGCGTGACCTTCGCATTCCGGCCCACCGATTTTAACTTTACAAAATCGCCTTCAGAGACGTGGCGCACAACCTGTGGCTGGGCATCAGGATCTCCTCTGTCTGCTCCACTTACGTGGGCTACGACCGCCGAATCAAACCGCTCCCGGAAGTCCCGCCGTAACTTCGCAATCCGCCGCTCGGCATCTTTCGAAAGTTTCTGCGCGGCCGCCCGGTCCTGAATCGCATTCACGGCTTCGCGCGCGTGATATTCGAAGTCCCTCAACAGAGTCTCAACTTTCTTTTCGAGTTCCCTTACCTTGTCTTGCTGTTCGCGTTTGCCATCCGATGCCAGCCGGGCCCGCTCCCGGTCCAAGTCTTCCTCCTTGTCGCGCAGGCGAATGCGTTCGGCTTCGGCTTCGCGTATTTCCACGTGTAGCCGGTCGAGAAACTGCCCCACATCTCGCGTCTGCGTCCCTAGCCGAGCGCGCGCGGATTGGATAATTTCGGCATTCAGCCCAAGCCGCTGGGCAATATTGATTCCCGCCGACGCCCCTGGCACGCCCATCTTGAGCTCGTATGTAGGCCTTAGCGTGGCTTCATCGAATCCGACCGCGGCGTTCACCACTCCCGGAGAGTTAGTGCCTAAGACCTTAAGCGAAGTGTGATGCGTTGAGATGATGGTGAAGCAGCCGGCCTGCAAGAAATGGTCGGCTATCGCCACCGCCAGCGCAGCACCTTCTTCTGGATCGGTCGCCGATCCCAACTCGTCCAGCAGCACCAGCGATCGCGGCGTCGCTGTGCGCGAGATGAAATCAATGTTGGTGACATGCGCAGAAAACGTCGAAAGGTTCTGCGCGATGGATTGGTAATCGCCAATATCGGCCAGCACCGCGTCGAACATCGGCATTTCCATTCGGCTCGCGGGAACTGGAATTCCAGCCTGGGCCATGAGTGCGAGCAAGCCGGCCGTCTTAAGGGCGACTGTTTTTCCGCCGGTGTTCGGCCCGGTGATGATGAGCTCCCGCCGCTCTCCTTCAAGCTCAATCGTAATAGGAACCACGGACTGTGTGGGTCTGTCTCGTGTGGGTCGGACACTCTTGTCCGACGCCGTTGCTCTTCCTTTCAGATTCCTCTCCAGCAACGGATGCCGCGCATCTCTCAAGATCAAGCGCGAGGAATTGACCTCGTCACTGATAATCGGCGCAACACAATCGTACTCCTCCGCAAATCGCGCCTTGGCAAACTGCAACTCGAGCTCCGCCAGGATGCCTAGCGCAATCGCGATCTCCGCAGCCCGCTCGCCGATCCGGCGCGTCATTTCGAGCCAAATGCGATGCACTTCCGCCAGTTCGTCTTCGAGCATTCGCACCAGCTCATTGTTCTGCTCGATGGTTTCCAGCGGCTCGACGAAAACTGTCTGGCCGCTCGAACTCGCTCCGTGCACCACGCCCTGCACCCGCCGCTTGTGTTCAGCTTTCACGGGGATCACAAATCGTTCGCCACGGATGGTGACCAGCTCTTCCTGTACTGCGCCACCTTCCGCCAGCCTCCGCAAGTAACTGCGTAGCGAGTCCTGAATACCCCGCTTCTGTTTTTCAATGTCTCGCCGAATAGCCGCCAGGGCAGGAGATGCACGATCATCGAGCGTTCCGTCAGGAAGTATCTTGTTGCGAAAACTGCGGAGGAATTCCGTGAAGTCGGCGATGCCCGATGAGAGTTCCACAACCGCCGTCCAATCTTGCTTCATACCCTGCGGAGGATTGATGGCAATCGCCCGCCACTCAGCCGCCCGGTCAACAACCGTGATCACGCTCAGAATCTCAATCGTTTCAAGCGCCGAACCGGAGATGCGTGCCTTCTCCAGCAATTCTGAAATGTCTACCAATCCAGCAAAGTTGAAATTCCCGCCGACGCGACGAAACTCGCGGATTTCCGCCGTGAGCTGGTGCTGATTCTGAATCCACGGGAGATCTGCGGAAGGAGCCATGCCAGCCAGTCGCGCCCGCCCCAGATCAGAAGCCGCGTAGCTTCGCAGCAGGTCAAGCAAAGAGTCGAATTCCAGGACTCGGGCGCTCCTATTTTGCATTGGCTGCATGATGTGTATGTTACTGGAACCTCGCGGAGGAGTCAGAGTGAGGGCAGGTGAGGGCATCCTTCGACTTCGCTCTGGACAGGCGCTGCCCCTACAGGTTTGTGTAGCCCAGACGCCCTCGTCTGGGACTGTCCTGAGTTTGGGACAGTCTGAGTTCCAACCTTCCTGCTAGAATTTGCTCATGGCTTTCCCGGCTACCCGTCTTCGCCGACTCCGTCGCACCGCCGCTCTGCGCTCCATGGTGCGCGAGACGCGGCTCACCCCGGAAGCCTTCGTTTACCCTCTCTTTGTTTGCCCGGGCGAAGGTGTCCGCAAGGAAGTCCGGTCTATGCCGGGCGTCTTCAATTTATCGGTGGACGAGGCGGTCCGGGAAGCGGAGGATGCCCATTCGCTCGGCGTCCCTGCAGTCATCCTGTTCGGTTTGCCCGAAAAAAAGGACGAGGTCGCAACTGACGCCTGGGAAGAGAACGGAATTGTGCAGCGTGCCGCCCGAGCCATCAAGCGTGAGATCCCCGACCTGCTGTTGATCGGTGATGTTTGCCTTTGCGAATACATGTCGCATGGCCATTGTGGGGTGGTGAAGCCTTCCAGTCCACGGTCGCTCGGGGCCGCGATCGCTACTCCGCCCCTCGCGGGAACCGAATACGAGATCCTCAACGACGCCACCCTCGATCTGCTCGCCCGAACTTCGGTCTCGCTGACCCGCGCAGGCATAGACATTATTGCTCCGTCTGACATGATGGACGGCCGCGTGGCCGCTATTCGCAAAGCTCTCGACGAAGCGGGGTTTGAGAACACGCCCATTCTTTCTTACGCCGCCAAATTCGCTTCGGCTTTCTACGGCCCCTTTCGCGAGGCCGCGGACTCCACGCCGGCATTCGGCGACCGCCGGTCTTATCAGATGGATGGTGCCAATATCCGCGAAGCAATGCGCGAAATTGCGCTCGATATCGACGAAGGCGCGGACATGGTCATGGTCAAGCCTGCCATGCCCTATCTTGACGTGATCGCTGCAGCGCACGAGCGTTTCGATGTGCCCATTGCTGCGTATCAGGTCTCTGGGGAGTACGCCATGATTGAAGCTGCTGCGCGCAATAACTGGATTGATCGCGATCGCGTGATCCTGGAATCGCTCACTTCAATCCGCCGCGCCGGTGCGAGCGTCATCCTGACCTACTACGCGAAAGATGCGGCGAAGCTTTTAGGATGAGTCAATCGGTTTCGTTCCATCCTGAGAGACGCAAGAAGGCACTGTCGTGCTCGGAATTTGCTGCTTTGATCGAAAAGATGGATAGGGAAGAACAGTCGGTGCAGATGGCAACATCTACCAATTCGAGATCTTGTGTGAAGTCCCAACCGACTGGTTCAATCTTGGAGGCTACGAAAATACGAACCAGTCACCTCGACCCCCCGAGTTCCCCACCCGGAGACGGAAATCACCTCCCTTGCGAAATACCTTTCGTCAGTCGCATGCTTCTTTACAAAAGCTTGAATAGCTTCTGTGGGCGCAGTAAGTACGAAGGTGCCACCTACGCAAGTCCCGATTTCGCTTTGCTCCGCCTCGACCTCGCGACAGCTGCACCCACAGTCAGCGTCCGTCAACCAGAGAGTCTTCCGATCAAGCCATACTTTGACTATCGAATGTGTTGGCGTCTTGCCCTCAACCGGTCCTCTTGAACTGCACTCCCCGAAGTCCGCATCCGCTCCTTTGGGCCGGACAATGTCCAGAAAACGGCCGCCCCCGAGTTGAAAAAGATGTCCCGAAAATGGTCCAACTTCGCTAAAATCTGGCCCATTGGGTTGGCAACGGCACGCATCCTGGTGTTTTGCGGGCGCGGCATAACTCAATGTGTATTCTCGTTTTTTCGCGTCCCCACTGATGATCAAAAGGCAGTGATCGTCGCGGTCGGGGTGTTTCCACTTCCCCTCCAGCGCTTGATCATATATAAGCTGCGGATCATTGTTCTCGGCCAAAGGTTGCAGCGAGCGCGTGGAGTAACTCGGCGGCACGGGCAACGCCGTCAACGCGATCAAGAAGGCCACAACTTTTCGTACTGTCTTCATTGTCTCCTCCAGTTCACTGGTGCTCGAAGTAGTAGATTCTTCGAAATCTCAAGGCGCCTTCATCTTTGCTTCAAGAAAGGCCAGTACATCAGCTCCCCATACGTTTGTTGCTGAGGAACAGAATCCCCAATGCCCATCCTGATGGCTGCTGCCGAAGGCTGGGTAGATCTTTGATTGAAAGTCTTTGTGTTTCTTATTTGCTTCCTGGCTCAAAACATGGCTTGGACCAAGACTGTAATCGTTCTGTGCCTGAATCAGAAACACGGGCGCTTTGGCAAGATCTACCGCGCGAATCAGACGGGATTGAAGCAGCTGGTTTTGCTGCCACGACATCGCACCCGGAGCGAACGGCACCAGCGCCTTTACGCCGAGGTCGCGTTCTCCAGCGAGCAGGGTTTGGATGCCACCGTAGGAGCATCCTGAAATGGCGATCCGGGCAGGATCAACAAACGGCCGAGACTTGAGATAGTGCAGGCTGGCAATCACATCGTCAACCTCGGCCTGCTGAAGCTCGACCATGCGTCGGGCACGCTCGCTCGGAGGCGCCTGTGCGATCTGATCTTGGATGTAGTCACCCGGGGAGCGACCTTGGCCTCGGCGATGCGGAACAAAAAACACGTAGGAATGCGCGGTGTAGAAGTTGGCCAGCGCCGGCTGAGAACCGGGCAGCTTCTCGCTGCCGTGATTCCACACGATTGCCCGAAAAGGGCCACTGCCCTCGGGTTTCCAAAGAAACCCGTGCAACTGCCGTCCAACGCTTGGAAAGACAACTTCTTGAGGATTGGATTGTGCCACGGCTCGACCGGCTGCAGGAAGAACGATGAAAGCAAGCAACATTAGCGGCTGGATTTTCATGGGAACCATATTGTAGCTGTGGATTGGAGGGAAACCGCTCCTGCGGCGCCATCGTGATCCGAACCAGCATGTCATTATTGCAGGCGCCAGAATGTTTCTTGTTGACTCATAGCCGCTGGGTATTTACGGGAAGTTGCTAACGATTTGAGACGGCCACAGTCTGTGGCAAGAGGGGAGAGTTGGGGGAATTTTTGAGAATAGCGTCGCGCTCAATACTATCACCTGCCTGCGGCCGGCCGGTTTCGTTAGTGCTTCCTCAAAGCGCGCGCGGGAGAATGAATCCATGAAGACGAACCATAAACCAGTCCTGGCAGTGCTCAACCGCTGGAAATTCAAAGGATGGATGGTTTGCGGCACCGCCTTGGTTTCCTTTGCCGCTGGATCGCTCCTTACTGCCCACCTAGCGCACTTGAACCAAGTGAGGGCCGATAGCAATCGAGTCTTTGAGCTTCTCGTTTATCACACTGTGCCGGGTCAAGTGCCGGCCCTCGAGTCGATCTTTCGTGACGTTTCAAAGCTACAAGCCAAGCACGATCTCAATGTGGTTGGCTACTGGGTACCCGACGACCATAAACCTGCTTGGGCCAACACATTCATCTACCTCGTGGCTCATCCCAGCCAGGAAGAAGCGAAAAAGAATTGGCACGCGCTTCACGCCGATCCGGCCTTTCCAGAATATCGGAAGCAGGCCACCCCGCTCATAGAAAAGGTCGACGAAGAGTATAGGGTGGACGAAGTGTACATGCGTCCGTCGGATTATTCGGCGATGAAGTAGCGGATTCGGCAAGGGCTTGATCTTCACAACGCTGATTTCAACGATGGGAGAACGCCATCACATGGGAGAATTGCGAAATCTTGCTCTCGTTTGCATTCTTGTTCTCTATGTTCCCCAACTGACTGGCGCTCCGCAAAATACTGGGTCGCCACTTGGGCAGCCAGCCCTCAGTCGGCGGCGGCCAAGCTAAACCAACCGCTGCTCAGTATCGAGGACCAGACCGTGCGAGAACGCGTGCGGGTATCCATCGGAGGAGCACAGATCTGCATTCGCCTATCTAACGAATTCGGTTCCAAGCCGCTTCTTCTTGGCTCGGCGACTGTTGCGTCGCCGACCGACTCGACGAGCGTCAAACCACACTCTATTCAGACTGTCACTTTCGGCGGCCACAATTCGGTCACGTCCCTGCAGGTGCGCCGGTGCTCAGTGACGCCGTGGCCTTTCCAATCAGTTCCGGAGCTGAGATCAGCATCAGTCTCTATTTCCCCACTCGCGTCGCTACCCCGACGCTGTATCATCTCGCTCTCAAGCGCGCAGTGGTCTCGCAACATTGCGATCATACTCGTGAGGAAAGGATAGAAGCTGGTGCTCTGTCTAAGTCTTCAATCTTGGTCACCGCTGTGCTCGTTCCTGCTCAGCCCTCCCAGCGGCTAATAGTGGCGTTTGGCGACTCGGTCGTTGATGGCGATCAGTCCACGGTGGATGCGGACCACAATTGGCCGAGCGATCTCATCCGTCGTATGGGAACGACGTCCGAAGGTTCCAAGGTGGCGGTGGTCAATGAGGGCATAGTCGGTAACCGGCTGCTGAGCGACGGCTCCGGTGTCAGCGCCGACTTCGGGGTTAGCGGCTTGGCTCGGTTCGACCGGGATGCTCTGACGATGCCTGGCGTAACTCACATTGTGCTGCTCGAAGGTGTCAATGACATCGGTTTCCCCGGTGCAAAGCTGGGCGAGGGCTACCTTGCCGATCCAGCTGATGTTCGCACTCCTGAAGACTTGGTCGACGCGTACCGCCAATCGATTTCCCGCGCACACGCTCGCGGCGTCAAGATGATTGGTGCCACGATCACTCCTTTTGAAGATGTAGTCATTCCTGGCTACTACTCGGAATCCAAGGAAGCAGTTCGGCAAGCGGTTAACAAATGGATCAGGACGAGCGGCGCGTTTGATGGCGTGATCGATTGCGACGCGGTTCTGCGCGCGATCCGGATCATCCCAGCAGACTGTGCCGCGGTCCGCATCGCCAGACCATCTTCATCCTAACGATGCTGGCTATCAGGCCATGTCCGATGCAATCGATCTCGCTCTTTTCAAGTAAGACCGCTTGCAGTCCCGGGTCCGTCAAGTGAGAAATTAAGAAGGGCGGCCCCCGGGGCCGCCCTTTTTCCTGAACTGGAACAACTGATCGCTGAGAGCTGTTTACGCTGGCGCTGGACGCTCGCCCTTCGCCAAGCCCGGACGTCCGGGCTCCGGCTTCAGTACTTGCTGCACACCATCGTCGGGCTTCGAAGGCGGGATGATCTTCGGCAGCTCTTTGCCATCGATGAGCATCTTGATTTCATTCGCGTCCAAAACTTCACGCTCTAGCAAGGCGAGAGCAATTCTGACCAATGTGTCCTTATCGCTGGCGAGAACAGTTTTTGCAGTTTCGTAACCTGCCTTTACCAGCCGGCGCACTTCGTCGTCAATTTTGATCGCCGTCGCTTCGCTGTAGTCGCGGTGCTGCGCAATCTCGCGGCCAAGGAAAATCTGTTCTTCCTTCTTGCCGAAAGTCAGCGGCCCCAACTCGCTCATGCCAAATTCGCAAACCATCTTGCGGGCCAGTTCGGTGGCGCGCTCAATGTCATTGCCAGCGCCTGTGCTCATCTGGCTCAGGAACATTTCCTCAGCCAGACGCCCGCCCATCATGATCGCAATCTCGGTCTCCAAATAGTCCTTGGTGTAGTTGTGCTTGTCATCGATTGGCAACTGCATGGTGACGCCCAGCGCCATGCCACGCGGAATGATCGTCACTTTGTGCAGCGGATCAGAGTTCGGCAGCTTTGCCGCCACCAGCGCGTGGCCTGCTTCGTGATACGCCGTCACTTTTTTCTCGTCTTCGGTGAGGATCAGCGACTTGCGCTCCACCCCCATCAGCACTTTGTCCTTGGCCAGCTCGAAGTCGTACATGAGCACCGCTTTGCGGTTCTGCCGCGCCGCGCTCAACGCAGCTTCATTGACCATATTTGCAAGGTCAGCACCCGAAAATCCCGGAGTGCCACGCGCCAGAACGGAAAGATCCACGTCGTCCGAGAGAGGAATCTTGCGTGTGTGTACCCGCAAAATTTCCTCGCGCCCGCGCACATCGGGACGGTTCACTACCACTCGCCGGTCAAAACGCCCCGGCCGCAGCAGCGCCGGATCGAGCACGTCCGGACGGTTCGTCGCCGCCATCAGGATGACGCCTTCATTCGATTCGAAGCCGTCCATCTCTACCAGCAACTGGTTCAGGGTTTGCTCACGCTCATCGTGCCCACCACCGAGTCCAGCGCCGCGATGACGTCCGACCGCGTCGATCTCGTCGATAAAGATGATGCAGGGCGCGTTCTTCTTTCCCTGCTCAAACAGGTCACGTACCCGGCTGGCGCCCACACCCACAAACATCTCGACAAAGTCTGAACCGGAAATGGAGAAGAACGGAACGTTGGCTTCACCGGCGACCGCTCTCGCCAGCAGGGTCTTGCCTGTACCCGGAGAACCCACCAGCAGCACGCCCTTGGGGATCCGCCCACCCAGCTTCTGGAACTTCTGGGCCTCGCGCAAGAACTCAATAATTTCGCGCAGCTCTTCTTTGGCTTCTTCCACGCCGGCAACGTCCTTGAACGTCACCTTTTTCTGCTGCATGGAGAGTAGCCGCGCCCGGCTCTTGCCAAATGAAAGCGCCTTGTTTCCGCCGGTTTGCATTTGCCGGATCATGAAGTACCAGAGCGCGGCAAGCAGCGCCAATGGCGCCAACAGATTCACCAGCCAGCCCCAGCTGCTGTTGCTCACATCGCGTACCGTGATGCTGACACCTTTGTCCTGGAGCTTTTTGATCATCTCCGGATAGTTCGCCGGCGCAGTGCTATGGAAAATCGAACCATCGCCCGACTTCCCCCGTACCTCCATGCCAGTCAGGGTCACCTCTTTCACGTTGCCCTGTTCCACCTCTGCCATGAGCTGAGAGAAGTTGATCTCCCTCTCTTTTTGACCGGAGTTCGCCGTCTTGACGACTTGCCATAGCGCGACTGCGGAAATCAGAATTACCACCCAGAAAATGATCGTTTTAACTGTTGAATTCACTGAAAAGCTCCTAAAGAAATACCGCCTTGTCGGAACACCGCCGGAAGTACACCTCTCCCACCAGATTAGATGCTCTCGCCGGAATTTGGATCGACAAAATGCCTCTGCACTTATTCTACCCCGCTCTCCGGAAAAAAGCCGAAGGTTGTTCGAATAACTTAGGTCACAACAGTTTCAGGATGAAACTGCCAGGTATGGCAGGTTGCGGTTGGTCTGCTGTGGCGAGCCCAAGCCGTACCCCATCAAGAATGCGCTGTCCACCAGGAAGCCAAAGTAGTCTGGCTGCAACTGCACCCGGCGGGCGGATTGCCTATCCAGCAAGGTAATTAGTTTCACCGAGGCCGCATCACGCGCCCGCAAGTCGTTCATCAGGAACTCAGTCGTGACCCCGGAATGTACCAGCCCCTCAACCAGCAGCAGGTGCTGCCCTTTGATCTCCAGTTCATGGCTGAAGAAGATTTCCATCATTCCGGGCAGGTCATCGGTCAGCTGCGGCCGGTAGCGAGGCTTAATGAACTGGCAAATTACCGGCACCTCTATCGACCTTACGAGGTCGGCGAGAAAAATGAAGCCGTTCTCAAGCACCGCCAGCGTGTGGACGGTCTTCCCTTTGTAGTCATGCGAAATTTGCCGCGCCATCTCCCGCACTCGTTTCTGGATCTGCTCAGCAGGAATGATGATTTGTAACCTGTCTGGTTTTAGTGCTTCAGTCATTTAGGAAAGATGTAGTGCCGCGCGTTCGCAAGCCAGTTGGGCAAGGAGGAATTCTGTATGTGAATCCTCAGCTCAGTGGCAGCTCCCGAATCAGCAGCCCAGCGCCGCTTTTCGCCTGAAAATCTCGGCTTACCCCAAGTCCCCGCATCCAGACAATTTCGTCGCCGTTCGCTACAACCGGCCAGCGTTTCTTATCGTCCCCGGTCACATGCCTGTCCTGCAGCAGCTCTTTGATCTTTTTTGGTTCCTTGCTATGCAGCGGCCAAAACCGTTCGCCAGCACGCCAGTTTCTTACTACAAGACCCACCTTCGCGGCCGGCGCATCCAGCAAGTGTTCGGGATTATACCTCTCAGAGCTGCAATTCCCGTTTACGAACAACGCTTCTAAGACCAGCCCTGCTTCACTGACCACCGTGCTTCCGGGAATTGCGAGTTGGTATTCATAATCGTAATCCTGCAATTCGGCGGACGCTGGCTCAAACCTGATCTCGCCTTTATGCCTGAAAGCAACCCAGTTTCCGGGAAGTGCCGCGCAACTGCCTTCATGCCGCAAAGAAAGGATGTCCTCGACGTGCCGGAATTCCAGCCCTAGCCCGAGCGATTCCGCGGCAGCCCGTACCAGCCGCCTTTGGACTGCAGGTGGAAGCTCCTCCAAACGTTTCCCGTTCAGGATCCCAGTCTTCTGAGCCCTGGTCCAGACTTCCGGTAGCAACCTGCCGACTTCCTTCGTCCAATATTCCTCTTCCGCTCTCGCGATCTCCGCGGTTTCCGCCAAGGTCTCGCGCACTGACGGATTTACGTGCCGTTCCAGCCGGGGAAGAATTCCATGCCGGATGCGGTTTCGCGTGTGCCGCAAGTCCCGATTGCTGGTGTCCTCGCGCCAGCACTGGCTGATTTCACCAAGATAGACCTCTAGCTCGCTTCTTCGTGTTCCCAGAAGCGGGCGGATTATCACGCTTGTATTCCGCTGATTGCGGAATGCTGAGTGTTGAATGCCCACCTTCGGATAAATCCCTGCCAGCCCTCGTGTACCAGCACCACGCGCCAGCTTCATCAGCACCGTTTCCGCTTGATCGTCGATGGTATGGGCGGTGGCAATCTTGTCCAAAGGCCCGCCGCGAAGACGTCTTTCGAAGAATTGGTATCTAATTTCTCTCGCTGCCGTTTCCAGACTCAGTTTCTTTTCCGCTGCGTACTGTTTCACATCGCAGCTTTCGCAGATGAACTCCAGCCCGTTTGCCGCTGCTAGTTCGCGGGCGAATTGCTCATCCGCATCTGATTCAGAGCCTCTTAATTTGTGGTTGAGATGGACTACCGAAAGGACAATTCCCAGCTCGCCCCGAAGGTCGATCAGCAGCCGCAGCAGTGCAACCGAATCCGCGCCTCCGGAAACCGCAACGCCTACACAGTCTCCGGGCCGGAGCAGATCATTTTTGCGGATATAGGCAAGTACCGGTTGGGCAAGCTTGTGCACGGCTCAATGTTACATCTCGATCAGCCGGTTCAACTTCGCATTCAAATCCGAGACCAGCCGACTCTGAATTTGGCGTAAAATACCCGCCATGATTCCCCAAGACCTTCTCGACATACTGGTTTGCCCGGTCTGCAAGAAGCCGCTGGTGCTCAAAGACACTGTTGAGAGCCTGAAGTGCGGTGAGTGCCGCCGTGTCTATCCGGTCCGCGACAACATACCGATACTGCTGGTGGACGAAGCTGTGACTGAGCCGTCGTGACCGTGGGCCGACACTTCCTCGACTTGCCTGGGCAGGCTTGTCCGCCAGCTTTGACCTGATTCTTTTGGCCCAAGAGTGCCGCGGCTGAATGGTCGTCTTAATGGGTGGCACGGCCCGACAAAAGTGTCCGCCCTTGATGAGGTTCTGTCTCAAAACGAACACATCATCTCGGTCCCGGAATGACACTTTGTGTCAGTCTTGAGACTCGTGAGCGTCGTTGCCTCTGATCTTTTCGTCTCCGCCCGCCGATAGAAATAGCAACTTCATTGATATTGAAGGGTTTTAGTGACTATACGGTTTATCTATTGAGATTTACAGGATGACCCTGGGTTCGGCAAATAAATTGCATGCAACAAAACCAGTTGCAGCTGAGTCTAATGGGTAGAGGCAGTCAGGGTCGGAGGTGAAAGATGAGAGAAAGATTTTCCGTCACCGAATTAGCGGCTCTGCGGAACGACTTGCTGCAAGGGGGTTTAGCAGACTCCCGCGAGGCCGCGGAGCTGGTGCAAGTCTTCCTGATGGGGCGGGGCTATGGTGTGTCGCCGCAGGCGGCTTTCGATGCTGTGGGTCGCGTAGAAATGTCAGGATGCGCGTTGCCGGTACTGCAAAAGGAACTCGAGAACCTCGCGTTGGTCATGTAGCGGTGACCGCGAGACCGAACTCTTTGAGCAGAATGGAGTTTTGAAGTCGAATTTGTTAGCAGTCGAGTTTTGAAGAACGCAGTCGAGTTTTCAAAAAAGAGATCCGCGGGGACTGAGACGTAACCAGTCGCTCCCCACAGATGAATGACAAGGAACGAGCCGGGCAAACCAGCCCGGCGTTCTTGTTTTTGGGGACTCCGTAGAATAGAAATCGGGCTTCAACGCAGGTGTACCCGCGGCGTTCCCCAGCCCCATCTACTTTCCGAAGCTGTCGCTGCTGCCGCCTTGCATCTGCCTGGCGGGATACCTCATGAAAAATATCCCAATTTAGTTGACCCCGGGATATGCGATAACGTATAAGCTTTTGAAAATTCAACAATCAGGCAGGCTACTCTGGGATCCCCAGTTCAAGGAACGGTGGCCACAAGCGAACTTTCAGACCTTCCGTTAGTAACAAAGCGAAAACTCTTCCGTAGGCCCGAAGTATGGATGGTCCTCGCGGCTCTGGCCGTCCGGCTAGGGGTGGTTGCCTTTGTGTATAACGATTGGCTGGACGCCAGTCGCGATCACTACTACTTTGGCTACGAGAACGGCCGGGTGGCCAGATCAATCGCTTTGGGACAGGGAGTCAGTAATCCGCTCCACGGGAATTCTGGCCCCACCGCGATGATCATGCCGGTCTACCCGGTTATTCTGGCAGGCGTCTTCAAGATTCTCGGGATCTACTCTAAGGCTTCGGCGATCGCCATTCTCTCGCTCAACAGTTTATTTTCTGCTCTTACCTGCCTCCCAATCGTGCTGATTTGTCGCAAGCTGCTCGGCGGTCGTGCGGCGATGATTGCGGGGTGGATGTGGGCTTTCTGGCCGAATGGCATCTACTTTTCGGCGGATTGGATGTGGCCAACGTGTTTGACCACTCTCTTGCTGGCTTCATTATTTCTGCTGGTCTT
>WNGR01001739.1_pt1 | contig 28654 bp, 25 predicted proteins | sample 5407581 | NCBI WGS metagenome assembly WNGR01 (sample SAMN13153383, study PRJNA577476) | soil metagenome | isolation source: 80 cm soil or saprolite under Garry oak tree replicate 2 | place: USA:California | collected 2016-06-15
CGAGCTGATCCGCCTCATGGTCGGGCGCGACGTCGGCACGAGGCCCCCGCGCAAGCCGCCCCGTGAGGATGTGGTGCTCGAAGTGCGAGAGCTTCAGCTCCGCCCGCGCAGCGCGCCGGTTAGCTTTGAGCTGCGGGCCGGCGAGGTCTTGGGGGTGGCGGGACTCGTCGGCTCAAGCCGATCTCGGCTCGCCAGCATCCTGGGAGGAGTCCGCCCCGCCAGGTCGGGGACCGTGCTGAGAAACGGGCGGCCGGTCCGGCTCAGGCGGCCCCGGGACGCGGCCCAGGCGGGCATCGTGGTGATCCCGGAAGACCGGAAGCAGGAGGGGCTCATCTTCGCGCATTCGCTCCGTGAGAACATCGCGCTAGCTCACCTGAGCGAACTCTCGAGGGCGGGCGTTATGCGCAGCGCTGAGGAGCGGCGGCTCGCCGTCGAGGCTGTCCGGCGCTTCGGGATCCGCCCACCGCTGATCGAAGTGAGCGTGGGGGCGCTGAGCGGAGGAAATCAGCAGAAATCGGCGCTCAGCAAATGGCTGGTCATGAAGCCGGCGCCCGAGGTCGTGATTCTTGACGAGCCGACACGAGGCGTCGACGTAGGCGCGAAGTTCGAGATTTACCGCTTGATTGACGAGCTCCTCGACGGCGGCGCGGGCGTGCTGCTGATCTCATCCGAGCTCCCCGAGGTGATCGCCATGAGCGATCGGATCATCGTCATGCGAGCAGGCGCAATTGCGGGCATTCTCAAGCCGGACGAGTTCAGCGAGGAGACGATACTGCGGCTTGCCGTGCTCGGCGAAGGGAGCGAGGCCGGCCCAGTCAACGGCAAAGCACCCGCAGAGCTAACCGCCGACCAGGGGGTCAGGGAAGCGTGAGTGTGCAGGTAGAACAGGAAAGGCTCACTGCGCCGGGCGGTCGGTGGCCGGCTGAGTGGGCGCGACGCCAGGCGCGTCCCCTTGTCGCATGGGTGCTGCTCGCGGTACTGGTAGCCACCGGCGTCTCGACCTCGGCCAGCTTCCGGTCAGGGCCGGTCCTCATGGAGACGCTCAAGGGCGCGACGTTCGTGGGCATGGCGTCGGCAGCGCAGTTCTTCGCCGTCGTCGGCGGGGGCATTGATCTGTCGGTCGGCTCGGTCGCGACGCTCAGCGGAATGTTCGCGGCGGTGATCATGAACGGCCACGACCACGCTATTCCGCTGGCGGTGCTCGTGTCGCTCGGCATTGGTCTTGCGGTCGGGGCGATCAACGGGCTGCTGGTGAATCTCCTGAGGATTTCGCCGCTGATTACGACGTTCGGGATGTATTACATCCTGCAGGGCGTGGGCTACACGTACAGCGTCAATCCCGTCGGCCAGGCAGCGCCGTCCTTCTACAACCTTTACGCCGATACTGTGGCCGGCATCCCGGTCCTGCTGCTGATCATGGCCGCGTTCTGGGCGATCTGCTGGTACGTCGCCCGGCAGACAGCGTTCGGCAAACACCTATACGCGGTGGGCGGGGACCGGGACGCGGCTCGGCTGGCCACCGTGCGGACTGCCGGGGTCAGCATCGCGTCTTACGTCCTCTGCGCGGTGATCGCCGCGATGGCCGGCCTGCTCGAGCTCACGCAAACAGGTGTCGGCGCGCCCGATCTGGGCGCCACACTGCTCCTTTCCACGGTGACCGCCGTGGTGATCGGCGGAGTGAGCCTGTTCGGCGGCAGGGGCTCGGTGATCGGCGTACTGGGCGGCGCGCTCGTTCTCGGCTTCCTGAACGAGCTTTTCAGCACCCTCCAGGTAAATGCTTTCTACCAGGAGTTGATCCAGGGCCTGATCATCCTCGCAGCCCTTGGTATCTACCGGCAGAACAGGGGTGGCAGGTGAACGACGCACGCAGGATTGTCCTGTCCGAGTGCACGCTTGGCGACGTGGAGGCGCAGCTGCGGGAGAGCCCGAAGGTGATCGTCCCGGTCGGGTCGACCGAACAGCACGGGCCGCACGCGCCGTTCGGCACCGACTCGATCCTCGCCACCGAGGTGAGCATGCGGCTTGCACGCCGTATAAATGCGCTTGTCGCGCCCACGCTGGCCTATGGCATCTCGGGCGACCACCGTGGGTATGCAGGTGTCCCGTTCGTCTCGCCGCAGACTCTGACGGCTCTCGTCCAGGACGTCCTCCTTTCGCTGGCGGGCGGCGGCTTTCGCGAGATCATCTTCATCAACGGCCACTACACGAACAGCATCGCGCTCTCGGCAGCGATCATGGAGGTCGGCGACCAACTGCCGGCCGGCACGATTGCCTTCCCGTTCAACTACTGGGACGCGCTGCCACCAGACCAGCTCGCGGAGTACCTCAGCGCGGGAGCGGGACTCCACGCCAACATCGGCGAGACATCGGCCGTGCTTGCGGTCGACGAGTCGCTGGTCAAGCTTGACCTCGCGGTGCGTGAGTACCCCTCGTTCCCGGTCGAGCCGACGCCGGCGATGGTCGCTGCCTACTTCTTTTCCGCCCGCGGTACGCTGCCCCGGGCGAGCCGCTCGGGAGTATGGGGCGACCCTTCCGGCTCCAGCGCCGAGCTCGGGCGCCGGTATCTCGCGCAGATCGAGGAAGCGAGCGTGCGCTTCGTCGAGAATGTCGAGTCGCTTTTCCGCGCGTTCCCGGAGGCTCAGGCATGAACGACGAGCTCGTCGCTGCGCTCGCGGCTGAGCTAGGAGCGCCGCTGCCTCCCGAGCGCCTTGCCGCAGTGGTAACCCAGCTTCAGGGACAGCTCGCTGGTCACAGAAGGGTCTCGGCCGACGAGCTTGAGGGCGTCGAGCCCGCGATCGTCTTCGACCCGGCAATCGTCTTCGAGCACAGGCGGGACGGGTGAGCTTGGCGTCCAAGGAGCCGTGGGCCCTTGACCTTGCCGACGCGGCGGCCCTGATAGCCGCAGGAGAGCTTGCGCCCTCGGAGCTGATCGCCTCCACCCTTCAACGACTCCAGGCGGTCGAGCCGCTCCTGCACGCGTTCGTCTGCATCCGCGCCGAGCAGGCACTGCGCGAGGCACACGAGCAGGACCGACAACCCGGGGACGGGCCGCTGCGCGGCATCCCGGTGGCCGTGAAGGATATCTTCGACCTGGCCGGCGTGCCCACGGGCTGCGGCTCGGAACTCTACGCAGGCGCGCCGCCGGCACGCCAGGACGCCTCCGCGGTCGCCCGGCTACGTGCTGCCGGGGCGATCGTGGTCGGCAAGACAACAACGCATGAGCTCGCCTGCGGCGTCTACACGCCGCCGACACGAAACCCCTGGGATCTCGGACGCAGCCCCGGCGGATCGAGCGGCGGCTCCGGCGCCGCAGTCGCGGCGGGCGCCGCGATGGGGGCAATCGGCTCTGACACGGGCGGCTCGATCCGGATCCCCGCTTCGCACTGCGGAGTCGTCGGCGTCAAGCCAACGTACGGACGGGTCAGCCGCGCCGGAGCGCTCACGCTCAGCTGGTCCCTCGACCACGTCGGCCCGCTGGCGCGGACGGTGCAGGATGCGGCGCTGCTGCTATCGGTGCTCGCGGGACCAGACCGCCGCGATCCCACCACCCTGGGCCGTCCGCCCCTGCCCGAGCCGCTCCTTCGCCCAGACGATGAAGTCGCAGGGCTGCGCGTCGGCCTGCTCCGCGGCGCCCCGTTCGCCCCGTGCGAGCCAGACTTCGAAGGCGCACTCGACCGCGCCGTGTCGCTGCTTGGGGCCAGCGGCGTCGAGATCGAGGAAACGACGCTGCCCGAACTCGAACGAAGCCTCGCGGCCGAGTTCGCGATCGTGGCCGCCGAGGCAGCGGCCTACCACGAGACACGGCTCGCCCGCTCCGCCGAGCTCATCGGCGACGACGTCCGCGGGCTCCTCGAGACCGGCCTGCTGCTGCCGGCATCGGTCTATCTCCGCGCACAGCGAACCCGCCGCCTGATCCAGCAAGCCATCGCCGCGGCGTTCGCAGCCGAGCGACTTGACGCATTTCTTGCCCCCACCGTTCCGGCCGCCGCGCAACGCTGCGACCAGCTTGAGTACCAGTTCGGCGAAACGCCCGAACCAGTGATCGAAGCGCTAGTCCGCACGACAGCTCCGTTCAACCTCGCCGGCCTGCCCTCGGTTGCCGTGCCAGCGGGTCTCGGCTCATCGGGGCTCCCCGCCAGCGTACAGCTCGTGTCCCGGCCGTTCGAGGAGCAGACTGCCCTGCGCCTAGCGCGCGCTATCGAACGCGGCGCCGGCCGCCGGGCAACCCCGCGCGGACTCGAACCCGGGCTCGCGGATCCCACCTGACCACGGCAGCGACCGGAGGCGCGATGCACCGACAATATCTCGAACCCGAAGGCCTGGCGGCTCCACCCGAACCCTATTCCCACGCGATACGCTGCGGCGACACGCTCTACATCGCAGGGCAGGTAGCGCTGGACGAGCAGAATCAGATCGTCGGCATCGGAGATCCCCGCAGCCAGGCCGAGCAGGTATGGCGGAACATCGGGCTCGCCGCCGCCGCCGCCGGCGGCGGCACCCTCGCCGACATCGTCAAGATCACCGTTTTCCTGAAGGACGTGCGCCACGCAGCCGCCGAGATCAGCGTACGCGAACGCCTGTTCGAACGCGGACGATTCCCGATCTGCACGCTTGTGCAGGTGGCCAACCTCGGGCTGCCGGAGCTGCTGATGGAGATCGACGCGGTCGCAGTCCTGAACACGGCATCGTGACAAGTCGGTCTACCGGGAACCATGGCCGCTGCGCATGCTCCTGACTGTTCCTCCCCCGGAGTCGGCCAATCTCGGCTCAGCCACCCACCCAAGCGGGCGATTCGTTGCCGGGACCCGAGTCCGCGCCACCGAGACCCGCGGCTCGTGAGCCGCCTGCAGGGCAAGGTCGCCCTCGTGACCGGAGGTACGCGTGGCATCGGCTACGCGATCGCCCAGCGGTTCGCGGACGAGGGCGCCGCAGTCGCGGTGCTGGCCCTTCACGAGGACTCGGTTGCGCACGCGGTTGACGACATCGCAAGCCACGGGGGCAGCGCGATCGCAATCGCGGGCGATGTCTCCGACGAGAACACCATGAGGATGGCGGCGCAGCGAACCGTTGCCGCCTTCGGGCGACTCGGCATCATGGTCAAAACGCGGCAGCAATCGCAATCGGTTCGCTTCTCGACACGACCACCGACACCTGGGACCGACTCATCGCTGTCAACCTGGCCTGTCGGTAAGGCAGCTGCCACCAGACGTCATCTGCGGCGTTCTCGCAGGTAGAAGGCTGCTGTGAGCCTGGACCGGGATCAGGGGGATACCTGGTCTGCCACCTTCGGTGGTGGTGTTCATCGGTCGGTCTTGTCGCTGGTTTCGATGATCTGGCAGATGACGGCGTCGCCGCCGGCGCGGCAGGTCTGGTCGGCGGTTCGGCGGGCGCCCAGCAGGGCGCGGCGTAGGTGTCGTAGGTCGGCCATCGTGCGGTCGATCTGGTCGATGTGGGAGTCGAGGAGCTGGGTGACCCGGCTGCAGGGTTGGGCGCCGCCGCGTTGCAGGCTGAGGATGTCGTTGATCTCGGTGAGGGTCAGGCCGAGGGTCTTGGCCTGGCGGATGAAGCGCAGCACGGCGATGTCGTCGTCGGTGAACAGCCGGTATCCGGCCTCGGTGCGCTCGGCGGGTGGCAGTAGCCCTTTGTCTTCCCAAGTTCGGATGGCCTTTCGGGTCACTCCGGCTTGCTGGGCTGCCTGGCCGGCGGTGCAGAGGCCCCGGTCGGCGGTGGTCACGGTGGTCCTCCGGGCTTGTCGGAACAGGTTCTCTCTCGGCCTTGACCTGGCCCTTGGGGCCAGGTTATAGCGTCGCGTCATCAAGCGGGAACCTGCGATGAGCAGACCCGTCGAGGTGGGGGGAAGGAGCCGTCATGGCCGAGCGGATGGTGCTTGCGGTGCGGGGGATGACCTGCGGCGGGTGTGAGCAGCGGCTGGTGGCCGCGGTGCGGAGGACGGAGGGGGTCCGCGCAGCTACGGCCGACCACCTCACCGGAGTGCCGGAGGTGGAGCTGGCTGCCGGCGCGGACCGCGACGCGGTGCGGGCGAGGCGGGCTACGCCGTCACTGATCAGGAGGTGGGGTGATGACGACGGTGCCAGATCAGATCCCGGACTGGGCGGCCGAGCCCAGCAACCTGCCGGGGCATGCGCGGGTGCGGGCTCGGATCGCGGGGCTGCACTGCTCGCTGTACACGGGCACGATCGAGAAGGCGCTGGGGCGGCGGCCGGGTGTGGTCAAGGTCTCCGTGAGTCTGACGCACGAGCAGGCGTTGGTCGACTACGACCCGGGCCGGATCAGCGGTGGCGAGATCCTGACGACGCTGCGGGACATCGGCTACGACCTGTACGACCCGCGCAAGCTTCGGCCCTTCGAGGAGGAGGAGGCCGTGCTGGTGCGGGAGGGGGTGCGGCTTTTGGCCGCGGTCGCCGCCGCCCTGACCGCGATCGCGCTGGTCGCGGCCGCCGGGCTAGTCGGAGTCGGGGTGTCGGTGTCGTTCGTGGCGCTGATGGTGCCGGCCGCGGCGGCGATCCTGCGTCCGGCCGGCCGGCTCCGTGCGGCGGCGGGGACGCTGGGGATCGTCGCCCCGGGGACCGCGGCGCTCGCCCTGCGCGCTACGGGCGCGCTGAGTGAGGCGGCCGCGGGCTGGGTGACCGGTGCGCTGGCGGTGGTGATGATGGGGGTGGTCACCCCGCATTTCGCGCGGATGGCCTACCAGTCCCTGCGGCGCGCCATCCTTAACCAGCATGTGCTGCTGGAGGTCGGCGCGCTGGCCGGGATCGCCGGCGGGGTGATCGGGCTGAGTGGGCTGCTGCCCCGGTGTCCGACGGCGGCGTTCTTCGCCGTCACCGTGCTGATCACCACGTACCACACCTTCTCCGAGTGGCTGTCGCTGCTGGTCAAGACCCGCTCCAGCCAGGCGGTCAAGAAGCTGCTGGACCTGCGCCCCGACACCGCCCTGGTGGTGCGCGACGGAGTGGAGACCGAGGTCGACCTGGACCAGGTCGCTGTCGGCGACCTGGTGCGGATCCGGCCCGGGGAGCGGGTCCCGGTCGACGGCATGGTGTCATCGGGGTACTCGGCGCAGGCCGCTGACGAGGGCATCGTGATGCGCACCGGCGAGGCGTTCCAGACCCTGCGGCAGGTGCGCACCATGGTCCTGGATAAGACCGGCTCACCCTCGGCAAGCCCGCCGTCCGCGGCATCCACGCCCACGGCTTGGACGAGGCCGAGTTGCTGTCCCTGGCCGCGGCTGCGGAGCACTCCTCCGAGCACCCGCTCGCCCGCGCGGTCGTGGCCGCCGCGACCGCGCGTGGTCTGGCCTGGCCGGAGGCAGGTGAGTTCACCTCGCTGACGGGGCTCGGCGTGGCCGCGCGGGTCGCGGGGCGGCGGGTGCTGGTCGGTCGGCCCTCCCTGCTGGCCGACCGCGGCATCGGCACCACCCCCCTGGACACGTCGATCGACTCGTGGACCGGGAGTGGGCATACCGTCATCGTGGTGACCGTCGACGACATCCTGGCCGGGGTGATCGCGCTGGGCGACACGCTGCGCCCGGAGGCAGCCGACACCGTCGCCGCGCTGCGCCAGGCCGGTATCACGCCGGTCCTGGTCACCGGAGACAACGCCCGCGCCGCCGCCCACATCGCCGACCAGGTCGGCATCAGCGAAGTCCACGCCGACATCCACCCCGACCAGAAGGCACAGATCATCCGCGGCCTGCAGACCGGCGGGCGGCGGGTGGCCATGGTCGGCGACGGCATCAACGACGCCCCCGCCCTGATGCAGGCCGACGTCGGCATCGCGATCGGCACCGGCACCGACATCGCCATGGAGTCCGCCGACATCATCCTGGTCCGCGACCACCTGCACCTGATCCTGGCCGCACACCGCATCAGCCGCACCAGCTACCGCAAGGTCAAGCAGAACGTCGCCCTCGCGTTCACCTTCAACGGCATCGGCATCCCCGCCGCCGCCACTGGCCTGGTCTACCCCGTGTGGGCCATGATCGCTATGGCCGCCTCCGTCACCGCCATCTTCGCCAACTCCATCGGCACCCGCCCCACCCTGCTCTTCCAGGCCATCAGCAGCGTCGGCCGCACACCCCACAGCCCGAAAGCACCCCCGCGCACCCGGATGAAGGCCTCAGCGTGAGACCACACACAACACGGCGGGCTGCCGCGGCGGCGACCATGGCCGGAGCCGACGGGAGCCTGGCCTGCACCGTTGCCGTGACAGCGGCACTGGCCGGCGCCTTCGGCGCAGGCGCGACCGCCGGAGCCCGCGCCATCACCGCCCGGCACTCGATGTCAGGCATGGCGACGCCGGGCGGGCCGCTGGGCGATCTGATGGAGTTCGGGCCGCAGATCCTCGCGGTCTCCGCCCCGCTGGTCACCGCCGGGCTCGCCCGCCGCCGGCCGTTGGCCGCCACCCCGGCTGCCGCAGCCGGGGCACTGCTGTGGTGGGGCATGTACGCACAAGCCAGCCTCACCGTGATGTATACGGCCCTGGCGCTCGCCTACCCGGCCTGGACCGCGACCTGGCTATGGACCCGACCCCGCCGCGACACACCAAGCACGGCCGTATGCAGAGGCCCGCAGTAGCGAAAGTGCCGAGTTGCCGAGTGGCATCGGCATTTCATGGGTTTCCGGGACGGCGACAGCCCGGATACGTCCAGTATTGATCGTGTTTTGGGGAGTGGAAGTGCCGCCTCCGCGTGTTCCCGGAACTTTTGTCGGACCCCCTCGCTATCGTCAGCCGCGAATCGCGGAAAGCATGGCGATGCCGATGGACCTGGACGAGCTGGTCGAGCACTGGACGCTGCTCGAGGACGAGCGGCAGTTGGTGGCCGGGAAGCGCGGAGCGACCCGGCTGGGGTTCGCGCTGGCGCTGAAGTTATGCCCGCGCGGGCCGGTTCCCGCGCGGCCGGGCCGAGCTGGACGACGACGCGGTCGCGTTCGTCGCCCGCCAGGTCGGCGTGCTGGCGTCCGACCTCGGGTTCTATGAGTGGTCCGGGCGCACGGCCGAGTACCACCGGGCTCAGGTCCGCCGCCACCTGGGATTCCGGGAGTGCAGCGCCGAAGATGCGGACGCGTTCCGCTCTCGCTGCCGCCAGGCCATGCAGGCGTCCGGTCCCGGAGTGGACTGCCCTGAAAAGGCGAGTCTCGCTTCGATCATTCCTGAACCAAGTTCACGTAGCCGATCGGCTGGACGGCTCGTCGGCGCGACGAAGGTGAGCACTGGGTGTCGACTGGTGTATCAGCGCACTGCTGGCCAGCCTCTTCTCTTATGAGACCTACTCAGGAAACGGACTTCCCGCGCAGGAGGTCACCATGACAGCCACTAGTCCGGTCTCCCCGGGCCGATCGACCAGCCCCGGCTCCAACGGATCGCAGCGAAACCCGATGGTTTCGCGCGCTCCTGCCACTGGACCGTTCTCACCGAAAGTGACAAGGGCCGCCGTGGCGAGTGCCCTGTCAGCCATCGCCGGGGCACTCGCTGCTTCCCTGGCGCCTGGCACGCTCACGACGGCCAAGATCGCCGCGCTGACGGGTGTTACGGAGGTCCATCATGGCTGGCGCTGCTGATTCCGCTAACGTCCAATCGGGCGCCGACACCGCCGCGCCCGCCGCCCTGAGCCCCGCGGACGTGGGGGCGTGGCAGGTGCTGCCGTTCCATTCTGAGGTCCTTGCGGTGCACGCCGCGTTGCTGCCCAGCGGTGACGTGCTGTTCGCCGCCGGCTCGGGTAATAGCCTCCCCCGCTTCCAGTCGCCGGATTTCGGCGATGTGGCCAAGAAGATCTGGGTCAGCGTGGTCTGGGACCCGACGACCAGCCCGCCGCCGGGCAGCGACACCAACTTCTTTCACCCTGCTACACCTCATGATGGCGCCGGAAAGGTGCTCGACTTCTTCTGCGGCGGGGAGACGTTTCTCCCTGACGGCGGGCTGCTATCAGCGGGAGGCACCCTCGTTTTCGCTCATCCAGGCGCGGGTTTCGCGGGCAGGCCGGACACTGTGGTGTTTGATCCCGCCACCGAACAGTGGACGGGGCGTCGCCCGATGCAACACGGGCGCTGGTATCCCAGCCTGATCAACCTTGGCGACGGCCGGGTGCTGGTCACGGCCGGGCTGTCTGAGACAGGGCAGCGTAACACCAGCATCGAGACCTTCTTCCCCGGGTCGAATTCCTGGCAGGTCAGCAGAACGCCGCAACGGTTCGGCGGATTGCCTCGATACGCGCATCTGTATCTGCTCGCGGACGGTTCCATCTGCTATGCCGGCGGTCACATGGATGACGGACCGGCCGACGCGCTGCGCCTTGATCTGACCCGTGATCCGGTGGTCGTGACACCACTACCCGGCCTCAGCCAGGTCAACGCCCGCGACCAGTGCGCCAGCGTGCTGCTCCCGCCCGCGCAGGCGCAACGGGTCATGATCATGGGGGGTGCGCCGGGCGGAGGCGATGCCGTCAAGAACGTCGACATCGTGGACTTCTCCCAGCCGCATCCGGTGTATCGGCCGGCCGCTGCCTTGGCTAAGGGCCGCAAGCACCTGAACGCGACCTTGCTTCCAGACCGGACCGTGCTGGTCACAGGCGGCTCCGGGAGGAACGAGGCCGCGCCGCTGGCAACCAATGAAGCGGAGGTGTACGACCCCCGGACCGATACCTGGCGGACGCTGGCGACGGCCTCGGTGACACGCATGTACCACTCGGTCGCCCTGCTGCTGCCCGACGGCCGGGTGGTCACGGCCGGCGGCAACCCGAAGCAAGGTACGCACGTCGAGTGGGACAATGATCCGAACGAGGAAATGAGGCTGGAGATCTACTCTCCGCCCTATCTGTTCAAGGGGCCTCGTCCCGTGATCAACGCGGTAAGGACCGAGTGGCGCTACGGACAGACCGTGAACATCTCCTCCCCCGACGCCGGCCACCTGCAGTGGGCCAGCTTGATCCGGCCTGGATCAACCACCCACTCGTTCAACACCAGCCAGCGGCTGGTCGACCTGCCCATCACTGTCCAGGCTGCCGGCAGCGTGCAGGTTACAGCCCCGGTCGAACCGAACCTGGCCCCGCCAGGCTGGTACATGCTCTTTCTCACCGACAACAACAGGGTTCCGTCGGTCGCCTGCTGGGTGCACCTGGGTGGAGCACCCGATACGGCCTTGCCGGGCAGCCCGTACAATCACGCCATTCTCGGCACTCCCACACTGGCCGGCTACTGGCCGCTGGCGGAGGCGGGGGGTACGGTCGCCTATGACGTCTTCGGCGCCAACCACGGCAGCTACATCGGTCACCCCAAGCTCGGAGCTCCCGGAGCCAAACCGGCAGCAACGGCCATCGGCCTGAACGGCCTCGACCAGTATGTGCTCCTGCCCCGCCTGATCACAGACGACTTCAGCCTGGAGCTCTGGTTCAGCTCAAGGGGCGGCAGCGGCACGAACGTCACCCAGTGGTGGCAGGCGGCCGGACTGCTCGACGGCGAAGTTCCAGGCACCGTCGACGACTTCGGCACCTCGCTGGACGCCAGCGGCCAGGTGTGGGCGGGCACCGGCAATCCGGACACCTCGATCCATTCCCACAGAGGCTTGGCGGACGGCAAGTGGCATCACGTGGTATTCACCCGGAAGGAGTCGACCGGCGCCCTCACCCTGTTCGTCGACGGCGTGCAGGTGAGCGCCGGCCGCGGCGGCCGCCAGCGTCTCACGTCAGCGCCCGGCCTGCGGGCCGGGGTGCTGCAGAGCGGCCGTAATTTCCTCGCCGGCAGCGTCGCCGACGTCGCCGTCTACAGCTCCGCCCCTTCCCCAGCCACCGTGACCGCCCACTTCCACGCCCGACAGTAACCGGCTCCGAAGGGCCAGGCGGGCTGGCGCTTGATTGTCGGCGCTGCGGCGGGTCGCCGAGACGAAGGATACCGAGCTGGCCGCCCTGCGCACCGAGGTTCAGGGGACTCCAGGTCGGGCCCCGGACACTAGCCGGGATGGGGTTCCAGACCGCGCACGATTCCCATCGCGACACACATAACTGGCTTATCTGAGCGTGCCCACGTCGGCGAGCCGCATAGATATCAGCCGCGCGGAATCGGCGTTCGGAATTCTCGGAATGGGTTGCCTGGATATACACGGTGCGACCAGGTCAGCGAGAGGGGCGCCGGTCCGGCCGCCGCGGGGCTGCCAGCAGGCCATTATGCTCCCGGACATGGTGCCACCAGTGATCTCATCGTCCCGGGACGGCGGCCGGCGGTCTGGCCCGGAGGTCCTGCCGGCCAGCCTCCGGGCCCACGCCTGGGCGGCCATGACGGCTGCGCGTGCGTCCTACGCGGCAGCAGCCGGGCCGCTCATGGTCACCGGGCCTGACCGGGCACGGCACATGCCGTGATGGACCTCACGATCAGGCCGGTCACCCTGGAGCAGTGGGCCGCCCTGGAAGACCTCTTCGGCGCGGCCGGAGCCTCCAATGGGTGCTGGTGCATGTACTGGCGCATCGGTCCCCGCTACCGCCAGCGGCCGCGGGAAGACAACAAGAGCGACCTCAGGCAGCTGGCCGCGGCCGGGCCGCCGCCCGGCCTGCTCGCCTTCGCCGGCGGCGTCCCCGCCGGGTGGTGCGAGCTCGCGCCGCGAGCCGGCCTGGGATGGCTGGCGCACGCCCGGTACCTCCAGCCGGCCGACGACCTGCCGGTGTGGTCGGTCCCCTGCTTTTACGTGCGCCGCACGCATCGCGGCCAGGGCGTCATGGACGCGCTGATCGGGGCCGCCGTCACCGCGGCGACCGCGGCGGGCGCCCCGGCGCTGGAAGCGTACCCGGTCGACACCGCGGTGCCAGGGCACACCCGCAACCTGTTCCCCGGGACGGTACCGGCCTTCGCCCGCCACGGCTTCCGGGTTGTGGCCCGGCGCAAGCCCGACCGCCCGGTCATGCGGCGGTCCCTCAGCACGCAGACGTGACCGCGGCCCCGCCCCATCGCGCCTTGACGCCAGGCCACCACCATGCCACCTGACAACCGAACACAGGGAAAGGCGCGTACCGATCCGCCGCTATGGTCGGCGAGTTGCCTGGCTGAAACGGTGATCCGCGCCGCCCCGATCAGGCTATTCTGAGCGACTCGCGGCATGGTTGCGCAGTTGTGATCAAGCCCGGTTCCAGTCGTAGGCTTGGACCTGGCGGACGTGGCGCAGCCAGAATTCCAGCCGTTCCAGGTCGGACATCGAGCCGTGAATTAGGCCGACCTCGCGGGCAAGGTTGAAGAACCCCGGCCCGGCGTCGGCCTCCCCGTGATAGCGGACCAGGGCGGATATCAGCAGCCGGGAGACAGGCCAGCTGCGGTCGCGAGAGATCCTGCCCAGTAGGTAGCCCATCGCCGCACGGTCGGCTTGCTGGCCGAAGTTAAACGCGGGCTGGCCCGTCCTGGCAGCCAGTTCCAAGTTCCCATCGCTGTAGGACACGGTGGGATCGTGGGCGGCATCTCCGCGACGCTCGGCTGCCTTGGCTTTCAGGAAGTCCCACCCAGCCTGCTCGAGTTCCTGCCATTCACGCTCTGTCCGCCCGTACATCGCGCTGCCGCTCACCGGCACTCCTGCTCTCCCATGACGGCCACGGTTCCAGCCAGCCCAACGGCCGCGGCACTCCGACCTGCGCATTGCAGCCTGGACCATTATCGGGCCATTTCACATGGGCGCGGAAGGCGAGATCATCTGGCCATGGCCAGCCTGACCATCGCCGCGCGTCCTGGAAGAACTGCGGCGTTCCGGCCGCCCGCTGGATGACGACGAGCTCGCGCACCGGCTCAGCGTTCGCCCGCGGCAGGCAATCAACCAGGCGTGCCGGCGACTGGAGCGATCGGGCCATCTGCGCCGGTACACCGGACCGGAAGGCAAGATCGTCAACGATGTCCGCCCCTCATCTGCTGCCCAGTCCCCGCTGCCAGCGCCGGTCACCGCCGCGCGCGGCCGGGACGCCGGGCTGCCTGTCGCCGTCGGCGCACCTTCCCCCGGCCGCGGACCAGCCTGGCCCGGGCATCCCGTCACGCCCACCGACCTCCACCAGGCCGGCTTCCGGCACCTGGAACTGCGGGTGACCAGCCTCGATGTGGACCTGCCCGCTGGCCAGGGGGCCGAATGGACAACGATCGGTGAGGTTCCCGACGCCCCGGGACTGTACGCGTTCACCGTGGAAGACGATCACCAGATCCGAGTGGCCTATGTCGGGCTCACCGGGCACCTGTGGATGGTCACTAAGCTTAGGTTTTAACCCGCGACCTGCGGTGTGGCGGGTCGCTTTTGCCTGGATTGCCGGTTTTGGCTGGGACTGGGTAGCGCCGGGCCGGGCCGCTGGCGGAGCCTTTGGGCCGTCCGGGGCCGGGCCGGGGCGGGTTTAGCGACATGGGCGGGTGTGCCCAGGCGGGGGCGGATGTTTGTAAACCCGCGGCGGACCCGTCCGGGGCTTAATGGCCGGGCGGGATCGGGCCGGGCTTCCCAGGGGCGGCGCAGGTCGGCGGCGAGCGGGCGGGCGAGCAGGAGCTGGGCGTGAGCGGCCATGACCAGGCGGACCCACCGGTCGGCCTGCCCCGGGGTGCGGACCTTGGCGGCGGTCAGCCCGAGGACGCCCTTGAGGAACTTAAAGGTGTGTTCCTCGTCGAAACGGGCCAGGTAGGCGCGCCACAGCTCGTCGGGGGACAGCGGGGCGGGGCCGGCGTGCCATAGCCACATGGTCTTGTGCGGCTTGCGCCCGTCAGGCAGGTGCTCGACGGTGACGCGGAGCACGGTGCCGCGCAGGACCGGGAGTTCGCCTTGCCAGCCGGCGAAGTAGCCGCGGTCGCCGTGGATGAGCGGGTGGACCTGGTGCCAGGCGGCGGCCTCGACGGTGCCGTACTGCGGGGTATCGGGGAGTGTGAGGGTCTCATCGGGTTCGGGGTTGCCTGCTTGCCGGCTGTCCGCGCAGGCGACCGGGATGCCGTGCCTGACCGGGCGGCCTGCCTTGCCGGGCCAGGTGACGGGTTCGGAGTAGAACACCTGGTCGCTGGCCAGCCGGAGGAGCAGGTGCACGCCCTGGCCGCGCAGCGCGGCGGTCAGCGCGGCGGCGCTGTAGCCGGCGTCCAGGATGACCAGCGGCGCGCTGGCGCCGCCGGCGCCGGCCGCATGCAGGCGGCGCAGCAGGTTCTGGATCTGCCGGATCGTCTGGGCGGTGCGGGTGCCGGCCGTGGTGCGCTCCACGTCGGCCAGCGCGGTCCAGGCGGTGCGCAGGTGCCCCAGGGCGGCCAGGAACTGGTATTCCCAGCCCGGGATGGTCTTGCGGGTGCCGTCGCACCGGCAGGCGTCATGATGGACGTGCCCGCGGCCGGGGGAGCATCCGGCGTTCGGGCGGGGGTAGGGGGTGGCGTCGATGGCGAACCGCAGCCGCGTCCACCGCGCGCACGCCTCCCGGACGGCGGCGGCCTGGCCGGCGGGTACGTCCGCCAGGGCCCGTTCCAGCAGGCCGTAGTCGATCCGGTCATGCCCGCCGGCCCATGCACGGCCATGATCGCCGTCGATGAGCTGCGGCAGCGTGCCGGTCAGCAGCTGGGCGAAGGCCTCCTCATCGATGCGCCCGGCGGCCAGCGCGTCGTACAGCGCGCCGTGGCCGCGGCGGAAGGCCGGCACCAGCGAAAGCTGAACCAGCGAGGCCACCGCGTGATCGGCGCACAAGATCGCGTCGGTCAGCTCGAACAGCGCATCCCGGCGGGCGGTCAGGCACGCATACAGCCGGGCCCGGAACTCCCGCAGCCCCTGGCAGGCCTGGTACCGCGCGATGGCGTCCGCGACCCGGGCAGGGTCCGGCGGCCGCGCCGCCATCCCGGGCAGGCGCACCGCCGCGTCCATGCCGCCGGGAACCACCGTGGTTTGCAGCTGCCCGCCCGATCGTGGCAGGGTATCTAGCACGGCCGTTTCCCCCTTTCGATGCCGATGTGTCGCAACACCAGCATGCGGGAAACGGCCGCACCTACGCGGGAAGTAGCGCATATGCGCGAACAGCACCGCTATGCGCTGATATGACCCGAATCTAGGTTAAAACCTAAGATAGCACCCGAAACTGCAGACAAATCGGTGCGGGCGGGCGCGGGCGCAGAGCGCGGCGCCGGATAGCCTCGGATCGTGCGACAATCGCATCTGGCCGGTGTCCTCTCGATCTGGGTGCTGGAAGATTCGTCAACTCCCATCGTCCCGGCTCAGAGGGCACCTTTCCGGTTACGGCGCGCCAAAGCAACCCTTTTTCGCGGTGGATTGAGGCTTAGGTTATAGTGGATCGTACGAATGGGCTCTGCAATGCGCAGAGTACCGCACGCCTCTGGTTGCACTTAAGTTAGCCAAATTCTCAAATGACTAATGGAGTCCCAGAGAGAGCGTGGAAATAAAAGGCATCGATAACAAGCCGTAATACCGGCGCTCTCGTATCTCCACCTCGACGGGGTATGGTTCGGCCAAGATCGCCGCAGAGCCGCGGGATCCTTCATAGCAGCTGCGGAATGACATCCGCCGCAGCGGTGTCCTCTGCTGCGAAAGGGGGGATTGATCATGAAATCAGCCCGTTCCCGAGGTTCCCGGGCGAGGATCGCGTTGCTGGCCGTCGGGGCTCTAGCCGGAGTCAGCGCCCTGGCGGCCTGCGCCAGCAGCAGCAAACCGGCGCCCGCCGCCGGCGTGGTCAAGACCGGCGGTACGCTGACCTTCGCGCTTGACGAGGACGTGGCCGGCTTCAACATACTCCAGGCCAACGACAGCGAGTTCGTGCTACAGGAGATCCTGGATCAGGTCTGGCCCATGACCTTTGTCGTCCAGCCCGGCCTGACACCGAAGCTCAACACCGACGTGGCAACCAGTGCCACCGTCGTCAGCAGCAACCCGCAGACGATCGTCTACCAGATCAACCCGAAGGCCACCTGGTCCGACGGGGTGCCGATCAGCGCGGCCGACTTCGTCTACAACTGGCAGGCGCAAAGCGGCAACCCCGCCTACAAGGACGTGGGCGGCAAGGCCTTCCTGCCCGCCACCACTTCGGGCTACAGCCTGATCAAGTCGGTCACCAGTTCCAACAACGGCAAGACCGCGACCGTTGTCTTCGCGAAGCCCTTCGGCGACTGGCAGTCGCTGTTCTGGCCGCTGATCCCGGCCCATATCGCGCAGAAGGTCGGCTTCAACGATGGCTTCCAGACCTTCGGCGCGTCCGTCCGGGTGTCCGGCGGCCCGTACGAGATCCAGAGCTACACCAAGGGCGAGGACCTGGTCGAGGTGCGTAACCCGCACTACTGGGGTACCCCGGGCAAGCTGAGCAAGATCGTCTTCCGGTTCATCCTCGATGACACCCAGGCGCCGCCCGCGATCCAGAATGGCGAGGTCAACATGGTCAACCCGGCCCTGGCCTCGATCGCCTTCAACGCCGCCGTCAAGTCGATCGCGAACTTCGCCGTCCAGGTGAGGCCCGGCCTGGAGTTCCAGCACATGGACTTCAACGAGGCCAACCCGTACCTGGCCAAGGCGGGCATCCGCCAGGCCATCGCCTACGGCACCGACCGGCAGCAGATGATCACGCGCATCGTCAGCCCGCTCACCACGACCATCAAGGTGCTCGGGAACCGGATCTGGCTGCCGGTACAGCCCCAGTACCAGGACACGAGCGACGGCTACGGAACCTTCGACCCCGCGAAGGCCAGGTCGCTGCTGCAGCAGGCCGGAATGACCATGGGCTCGGATGGCTACTTCCACCCGAACTTCGGGCCGGAGAAGGGGAAGGACTTCACCGTACGCATCTCGACCACCAGCGGCGTGCCGGTGCGGGCCCAGATCGAGGAGCTCTTCCAGGCTGACATGAAGAACATCGGCGTGAAGATCGACATCGTGAACTACGCCGCCGCCACTCTCTTCGGCACCGTCGGCCCCAAGGGCGAGTTCGACATCATCCAGTTCGCCTGGGTGCAGACGCCCTTCGCTTCCGGGAACCAGCCCATCTACTGCTCGTTCACCAACGCCAGCGTCTGCGGCGTGAATTGGGACCATTACGCCAACCCGCAGGTCGACAGCCTGTTCAACCAGGCGCTGAGCACCATCAACACCGCCCAGGCGGCCAGCCTGTACAACCAGATCGACTCGATCCTGTGGAAGGACATGGTCACCCTCCCGCTGTTCGAGCAGCCACAGCTGTTTGGCTGGTCGTCCAAGTACGGGAACATCATCCCCAACACCAGCAGCATCGGCATCCCGTGGAACGCGAACCAGTGGGGCCTGAAGTCTTAGCCGGGGAAGCGTACCCAGCCCGTGTGGCCATACCTGCTGCGCCGGGTTACGGCCGGGATCATGGTCCTGTTCGTCGCCAGCTTCCTCATGTTCCTGCTGGTCGCGCTCTCCGGGAACCCGCTGGCGCAGCTGGAGGCGAACCCGCACGTCTCCCCGGCCACGATCGCCGCGGCCAGGGCGCAGCTGCACCTCGACGAGCCGCTGCTGGAGCGGTACTGGACCTGGCTGGACGGGTTCCTGCGTGGCAGCTTCGGCGCCAGCACGACCGGCCAGCCGGTTGGTTCCCAGGTCGGGGCACGGCTGCTGGTCACGGTCAGGATGGTGGTGCCTGCCGTCATCCTGTCCATGATCATCGGCGTCCTGGTCGGGGTAGTGAGCGCGGTGAAGCAGTACAGCATCCTTGATCACGTCTTGACCGGCCTGGCGTACCTCTTCTACTCGACCCCGGTTTTCGTTGTCGCGATCCTGCTCAAGGACTTCCTGGCGGTGGACGTCAACAACGCCGCCGGCCACACCTTTCTCTATACGATCGGGCAGAACACGCCGGGCACGACCGGCACGATGAACGTGATCAGTGACGCGGCGGCGCACGCCGTGCTGCCGGTGCTCACCCTGGTCATCATCACCTACGCCGGCTGGAGCCGGTACCAGCGCGCCGCCATGCTCGACGTGCTGAACGCCGACTACGTCCGGCTCGCCCGGGCCAAGGGCCTGTCCCCGCGCCGGGTGCTCTACGTGCACGCGCTGCGGAACGCGCTCATCCCGGTCACCACCGTGGTGGCACTCGACTTCGCCGTTATCCTCGGTGGCGCGGTGATCACCGAGGTGGCGTTCGGGTGGGAAGGGATGGGGCGTTTCCTGCTCGAAGGGCTGACCGGGCCGGTGAGTCCCGACGTGTACGTGGTGCAGGCCTGGCTGATGATCGCCGCCACCGCGGTGATCGTTTTCAACATCATCGCCGACCTGCTGTACGCCCTGCTGGACCCGAGGATCCGCTATGCCTGACCCTTCTCCGGAGTCCACTGAGCGCGGTGATCCTGGGGCCGCCCCGCGTCCCGGGGCCGGGCAGCCGGGCGCTATGGCTCGTGCGGCGGAAATGATGGAGAAAGCGGGCCCGGGGCCGCTGCCGCTGCTGCGCGCGGGCGCGCCGGTGACGGAGGCTGCCGAACTGGAGGCAGTCGCCGCGGGACTGGGCATCACCGCGCAGAGCCAGTTCAGGATGGCGCTGCGCCGCTTCCTGCATCACCGGATAGCGCTGATCGGCCTCGGCTGGTTCCTGTTCCTGCTGCTGGTCTCCACCATCACCCCGCTGTTCTGGAAGTACGGCTACGCCGAGATCACGAACCAGTTCGCGACCGGGCCATCGGCGCAGCATCCGTTCGGCACCGACACGATCGGGCACGACATGTTCGCCCAGGTGCTTCGAGGCACCGCGACATCGATCAAGACCGCCATCGTGGTCGCGGCCATTGCGACCGGTGTCGGCACCCTGATCGGCGCGGCGGCCGGCTACTACGGCAAGTGGGCCGACGCGGCCCTGATGCGCCTGACCGACCTCGTCCTCGTGGTACCGCTGCTCGCCGTGCTGCTCGTACTGGCCAACACGATCAAGGCACAGAGCAGCAACTGGCTGCTCATCGCGCTCATTCTGGCCGCGCTGCTGTGGACCTACCTCGCCCGGCTGGTGCGCGGCACGTTCCTTTCGCTGCGGGAGCGTGAGTTCGTCGAGGCAGAGCACGCCATCGGCGCCAGCGACATGCGGATCATCATCCGGCACATGATCCCGAACGCGGCCGGCCCGATCGTCGTGAACGCCACCCTGACCGTGGCCAACGCGGTCCTGATCGAGGCCGCGCTGTCCTTCCTCGGCCTCGGCATCCAGCCGCCGGAGGTGTCGCTGGGCAGCCTCATCGCCGCCGGCGAAGGCGACGCGACCGCGCTGCCGTGGCTGTTCTACTTCCCGGCGGCGTTCCTTGTCACCCTCGTCCTTTCGGTGAACTTCGTCGGCGACGGGCTGCGTGACGCCCTCGACCCGAGCCAGCGGGTGCGCGCTTGACCGGGCCGGCCAGCGGGCTCGCGCCGGTCACCTGGCCGGAGCCGGACGCGGCGCTACTCGAGGCGAGCGGCCTCAGCGTCACGTTCCGGACCAGGGAAGGCGATGTCCGCGCGGTGAGGAACCTGAACTTCACCCTGGACCGGGGCGAGACGCTGGGCATCGTCGGCGAGTCCGGCTCGGGCAAGTCCACTGTCGCGCTGGCCGTGCTCGGCCTGCTGCCGAAGAACGCGACGGTCGCCGGCTCGGTGCGCTGCCAGGGGCGGGAACTTCTCGGCCTGCCCGAGCAGGAACTGGCGAAGGTACGCAGCAGCACCATCGCGTACATCCCGCAGGACCCGCTCAGCTCGCTCAACCCAGCCTTCCCGGTCGGCTGGCAGGTCGCGGAGACCATCTGGACCCGCAAGTGGGCCAGCAAGGAGGAAGCGCACCGCCGCGCGGTGGAATTGCTGGAGATGGTCGGCATCCCGAGAGCGAAAGAGCGGGCAAAGGACTACCCGCACGAGTTCTCCGGCGGCATGCGCCAGCGCGTGGTGATCGCGATCGCCATGGCGAACGACCCCGACGTGATGATCGCCGACGAGCCGACGACCGCGCTGGACGTGACCATCCAGGCACAGGTCCTCGAGGCGCTCCGGGCGGCCCGCGAGCAGACCCGGGCGAGCCTGGTGCTGATCACCCACGACCTTGGCGTCGTGGCCGGGATGGCCGACCGGATCATGGTCATGTACGCGGGGAAGCCGGTCGAGACCGCGCCCGCGGACACGATCTTCTACCAGCCGAGAATGCCGTACACCCTGGGGTTGCTCGGGTCGCTGCCCAGGCTGGACCGTGACAGCAGCGGGCCGCTGCGGCCGATCCCCGGTGCGCCGCCATCGCTGCTGAACCTTCCGCCCGGCTGCCCGTTCGCCCCGCGCTGCCCGATTGTGTACGAGCGCTGTCTGACAGAAGAACCCGGGCTGAGAGCTACGGCCGGCCCGGACCACTTCGCCGCCTGCCATCGCTCAGCGGAGCTGGCGGTTTCCGGCACCGACCTGTTCGCGCCCGCCTGGGCGGATACCGGCGGCGCGGAGGTGACACCACCGCCCGTTCGGGACGAGGCTACCGGGCCGGAAGCGGACGGGAAGGTACTCGAGGTCGTCAACCTGGTCAAGCATTTTCCCATCCACGGCGGACGGCTGATCCGGCACCAGGTGGGGGAGGCGCATGCGGTCTGCGGAATATCGTTCGACCTGAACCGGGGGGAAACGCTCGGCTTGGTCGGCGAGTCCGGCTGCGGCAAGTCCACGACCGCACGCGCGGTCCTGCAGCTGCTGCCCGCCACCTCCGGATCGGTACGGTACGCAGGCCGCGAGCTAACCGAAGTCAGCCGCCGCCAGCTCCGCCCGGTCCGCCGCCGGATGCAGGTGGTCTTCCAGGACCCGTACGCGTCGCTTGACCCGCGGATGCCGGTCGGCGAGATCGTGGCCGAGCCGCTGCGCGTGCACGGCCGCTGGGACCGGCGGCGCGGCCCGGAACGGGTCAGTGAGCTGTTCTGGCTGGTGGGGCTCAATCCCGAGCATCGCAACCGGTACCCGCACGAGTTCTCCGGCGGCCAGCGGCAGCGCGTCGGCATCGCCCGGGCGCTCGCCCTCGGCCCGGAGGTGATGATCCTGGACGAGCCGGTGTCGGCGCTGGATGTCTCCATCCAGGCCGGCATCGTGAACCTGCTCGAGGAACTGCAGGACCGGCTGGGGCTCGCCTACCTGTTCATCGCGCACGATCTGTCGGTGGTCCGGCACATTTCGGATCGCGTCGCGGTCATGTACCTAGGCAAGATCGTCGAAACCGGAACCAGGTCGCAGGTGTTCGGCAGCCCCTCGCATCCGTACACGCAAGCACTGCTGTCGGCGGTGCCCGTGCCCGACCCGCAGGTGGAGCGCCAGCGTAGGCGGATCCTGCTCACCGGCGATGTCCCGTCGGCGGTGGCGCCGCCGTCCGGCTGCCGGTTCCGCACCCGCTGCTGGAAGGCGCAGGACATCTGTGCCGCCGAGGAGCCGCCGCTGATAGAGCGCGGCCAGGGTCATCCTGTCGCCTGCCACTTCGCGGAAAGCGCTCCCGTGGTGCCCGTCCGCTGATGGATAGCGCCGCCTTCTTCGAGTTCGTCGCCAGGGAACTCCCCGAGGTCCTGAAGTGCTGGGACGAGTACCGGGCCAGCGGCGCGGCCGACTGACCCGCGCTTTGTCTGCAGTTTCGGGGGGTCATAGCTTAGGTTTTAACCTTTGACTTTCCGTTTGGTGCGCCTGTTTTGTCCGTGCTGTCTGCTTTCTTGGGGACTGGGTAGCGGGGTGCCGGGCCGCTGACGGCGCCTCTGGGGCGTCCGGGGCCGGGTCGGGCGGGTTTAGCGACATGGGCGGGGGTGCCCAGGCGGGGCCGGATGTTGGGAAACCCGCGGCGGACCCGTCCCGGGGACAGGGGGCGGGCGGGGCTGGGCCGTTTTTCCCAGGGGCGGCGCAGGTCGGCGGTGAGCGGGCGGGCGAGCAGGAGCTGGGCGAGGGCGGCCATGACCAGGCGGACCCAGCGGCCGGCCTGTCCGGGGGTGCGGACCCGGGCGGCTGTTAAGCCGAGGGTACCCTTGGCGAACCGGAAGGCGTGCTCTTCGTCAAAACGAGCCAGGTAGGCGCGCCACAGCTCGTCGCAGGACAGCGGGCCGGGGCCGGCGTGCCACAGCCACATCGCCTTGGGCGGGACGCGGCCGTCGGGCAGGTGCCCGACGGTGATGCGGATCACGGTGCCGCGCAGGACGGGCAGCTTGCCGTCCCAGTCAGCGAACCATCCGCGGTCGCCGTGGATCAGGGGGTGGACCCCTCGCCAGGCGTCCGCATGGACGGTGCCGTACAGCGGGGTGCCCGGCAGGGTCAGGGACTCGTCGGGCTCGGGGTTGGCCTGGTCGGCGGCGTCCGCTTTGTGGCAGGTGACCGGCGTGCCGTGCTTGCCGGGGCGGCCGGTCTTGCCGGGCCAGGTGACCGGGTCGCCGTAGAACACGCTGCCTGGCAGCCAGGCGGACCAGCAGGTGCACCGGGCAGCCGGCCAGCACTGCGGTCAGCGCGGCGGGGCTGTACCCGGCGTCGAAGACCACCAGCGGCGCGCCGGCGCCGCCGTTCCCGGCCGCGTGCAGGCGGCGCAGCAGGTTGCGCACCTGCCGGATCGTCTGGCGGGTGCGGGTGGCGGGCGTGGTCCGCTCCACGTCGATCAGCGCGGCCCAGGCGGTGCGCAGCTGCCCGAGTGCCGCGGTGAACTGGTACTCCCAGCCGGGGACGGTCTTGCGGGTGCCGTCGCACCGGCAGGCGTCATGATGGACATGGCCGCGCCCGGGCGAGCACTCGGCGTCCGGCCGGGGGTAAGGCGTGGCGTCGATCGCGAACCGCAGCCGCCGCCACCGCGCGCACGCGTCCCGGACCTGCCCGGCTGCCTGCGCGGGAACCCCGGCCAGCGCGTCTTCCAGCAGCCCGTAGTCGATCCTGTCATGCTCGCTGATCCAGGCGCGGCCTTCCTCCCCGTCCACGAGCCGCGGCAGTGTCTGCGTCAGCAGGGCGGCGAGCTTCTCCTCATCGACCTGACCGTCTGCCAGCGCGGCGTACAGCGCGCCGTGGCCGCGGCGGAACTCCGGCACCAGCGACAGCTGCACCAGCGACGTCACCGCATGATCAGCGCACAAGATCGCGTCGCACAGCTCGAAGCACGCGTCCGCCCGGGCAGTCAGGCACTCATACAGCCGGGCACGGAACTCCCGCAGCCCCTGGTACGCCCGGTACCGCGCGATCGCGTCCGCGACCTGCGCCGCATCCGGCGGCTGCGGCCCGATCCCGGCCAGGCGCCCCGCCACCGGGAACCCGCGCAAGCCGCCGGCATCCCGGACCGATTGCGGCTGCCTGCCCAATCGTGAGACCGTATCAAGCACGGCCGTTTTCCTTCCTATGCGGATGTGTGGTAACACCCAGCATGGGGGAAACGGCCGCACCTACGCGGGAAGTAATACATATGCGCGAACAGCACCGCTATGCCCTGATATGACCCGAATCTAGGTTAAAACCTTAAGCTAAGGGGAGGCTGCCAGGCAGCGGCTTCGCCCGCGGCGGCCAGCGCTACGGACGGCCACGGCACGCAGGCGTAACCCGCCAGCGCGTCAACATCCTCATCGCCGAGCAACTCCGCTCAGGACGCGTAGTACGGCACTGGGTTCGCCCGCTTCCCGCAGCGGCGCTCCGCGCCGAAGAAGAACGGCTTATCACCAGCTGGAACCTGCGCCGCGCGGGCTGGAATCGCGGCTGACCGTAAGCCGGCCATCGTGAACGCGACAGACAACGCCGCGGCCAGCCATACATCACCACGCAGTGTGACTTCACCAACCGGCAACGTGCGCCAAGATCCGTTGTTATGTACCGTCAGAGACCGCGATCCAATAGGCGCTGCCCTTCGCGCAGATCGAGGCGATATGCGTGCCCACGGTCTCGGTGCCGGCGGCGTCGGCCGGGTAAATAGCACGGTTGCACTGCCTGTGAAGCGCTTGGAATCCATCGGGCCGGGTTCACCATCCCGCCAGGTCCCAGCGTCGCGCTCGGCCCGCTTGACCCACTCGTGCACTGCCATCTGGATCAGGTCGAAGTAATTGGCGACCTGGCCAATCGGCCGGTCACTCCGCTGGCACAGCTCAACGATCTCGGCCTTAAACTCCGGGGTAAACGAACGGCGGCACCGGGGCTTCTTCCTCGTGCTCTCCATGGTCGGGCATCCTTCCGGGGCACCCCTGATGATGGATGTCCGTCAAAGCGGGTCCCACATGCTGTACGCACGGGTGTGTACGGGTTTACGATCATGCAGCACCGTTGGAAGAGCGCGGCTGAATGTAGGTGAGTACGGGATGGGGCGGAGGATCGTGTTGGCCGCGGGGCTGCTGGTCGCGGCCCCCCTGATCGCCTGGGCCGGCGCGGCGACACCCGCCGCTGCCGAGGTGTCGGCATGCGACGGGCAATGGTCCGTCGTCCCGAGTTCTGACCAGTCGCAGCAGTCCGGCGAGATCGATTCGCTGAATTCGGTGGCGGCGCTTAGCTCCACCGATCAATGGGCGGTCGGGAGCTGGCTGCACTACCCCGACGCCTATGTCTTCCACACACTCGTCGAGCACTGGGATGGAAGCACAGCCGGCTGGACCATTGTGCCCAGTCCGAACTCGTCCGCGCCCAACAACTACCTCTACGGTGTGGCCGCGGACGCACCAGATGACGTTTGGGCGGTGGGCGGGACCGACCAGTTCGGCTCTTCGTACCAAAGCCTCGTTGAGCGCTGGAACGGGACGTCCTGGTCGATCGTGTCTGCGGCTTCGTTCCCGGGCGTGCTGTACGGCCTGGTCGCGCGTGGTCCGAACGACGTCTGGGCCGTCGGGACGGAAAACTATCCAGGACGCGGCCTGATCGAGCATTGGGACGGGACCACCTGGACCGCAACCTACTTGAGGTTCGCGGCGCTGCTGCGCGGGATCGCTGCGGCCGGCCCGCGGCAAATGTGGGCCGTCGGCCAGCGCTACGGAAGGACAAACCCCTTCGGCGATACGACGTTGACGATGCATTTCAACGGAAGCACCTGGTCAGCGATCCGAAGCCCCAACGCGCTGAGCGGAAATAGCAACGACCAGAACTGGCTGACGTCGGTAAGCGCGGTGGCGGCCAACGACGTGTGGGCGGTGGGCCGTGACGGGAACCACGATGGAGGCCCGCTGGACCAGACGCTGATCGAGCACTGGGACGGCGCGCGCTGGAGCATAGTCCCGAGCCCCGACCCCGGCGGCTCGTCGCAGGACAACGACCTCTGGGGCGTCGCCGCAGTCGCAACCGGTGACGTCTGGGCGGTGGGGGGCGTCGGCTCCTTCCTGGATCCGCAGTTTTCATCCCCGCTCGCACTGCACTGGGATGGCTCCAGCTGGACACAGGTCAGCGTTCCCGCGCCGACAGTCGGCGAGCTATTGGGCGCGGCGGCCGAGCCCGCCGGAGCAGGGATCTCCGCGACTGGAGACACGGTGAAGCCAGCCCTACCCTCCGCGTATGTGGGCACCCTGGCGGAGCACCTCTGTCCGGCCTGACAGGCCTCATTAACAGGAACCCACCGCGCTAGCCCGGCCCTACATGGCTTCCGGAGTGGTAGCGGCCCGACCGCCGGGCCTACCGGCGCGTCCAGACCCCCGTGATCGGGGCAGCGCTCGCCGCGGCGCCGTCACGGCGCAAGCCGTAGGCTGCCTCGATGGTGGCGAGGACGTTGAAGTGAGTGATTTGACGGCCGTACCTGCCTGGCTTGACGAACTGGCCGTCGAAAATCGTTGCGATGTGGTTGGCGTCGCTGTGGTCGTCCTCGTCCCACGTGACTATGAGCAGGCTGCCGTGCGTCTGGCCCACTGGGCATAGCCGCCGAGATGGTCACGGAGCCAGGCGTCGCCAGTCGCGACGTCGCAGCCGTCGTTGTGCATGTCGTGGCACAGGTTCGGGATAACCCAGGAGACCGTCGGCAATGCCGCCAGGTCCCGAGTGGGAAAGGCCGAGAAGGGCCGACTGTCCGACGCGGCAACGCCTGCGAAGTCGGTCCACGGGGTGTGCTTGCGCGCGTAATCGCCGCTCGCGCATACCGGCGAACCAACTGACGGCAGGCCCTCCGCATAACCGGTGAACGACTTGCCGGCCGCGGCAAGACCGGCGGCCAGGTTCGGGGTGTGCAGGGTGTGCAGGCAGCTGTCATCGGTGATTCCACGCATGGACCCGGAGAACAGCGCCAGGTAGTTCGGCTGGCTGGGGTGAGTGACCACGAATGACTGGGTGAACAGCGCGCCGTGATTGGCGAGCCCGTTGATGAACATAGCCGCCGGGTTGCCGATGATCTCACCGTAGGAGTGATTCTCCATTACCACGAGGACGATGTGCCGGAACGCCGGCACGGTCCCGCGCGCCAACGTCGGAGCCTCCTGTGACGCTAAGGAACTGGCCGACTTGGTCGTCGGCGCCGCCGCCGTCGTCGTCTGGCCCGCTGCGCCGCACGCGGCGGCGAAGAGCATTACCGTGCAGCCAATGGCTGTCTTGACCCTACCGCCCCGAGTCCGCAGAAAGTGGCAACTACCAGTAGTCCATGTCGTCAAACAGTCCGCTGCCCATTGAGGCATCATACGGATCATCGAGCATGCCCCCGCTCGAGCTTCGGGACGACCGGCCGAACCGGATGTCAGGTGAGCTGCTCCCGCTACGGCGAGCCTCTTCATCGCGCCTTCGCCGCTGTTTTTCATCCTCCTCCAATGGCCTTCCTCAGCCTCTGTCGCCACCGCTGCGCCGCCGCTGCGTCCTTGCCGGCACGCCTCCCCCGAGGATGGCACCGATCACCGCAGCGGTGCCTACGACCCCCGCGGTAATGCCGATGATCTTCAACGGTGCGATGCGCCACACCTGCCTCACTGGAGTTTCCTTCGTCGCTCTTGCGGAAGAGCTGCCCGAGGTCAGCTCGCCGAAATGCAGTGCCTTCCCCTGGCGTCAATTTCGCAGCAGCCGCAACGGCCGCAGAGCCCGGATCCAAACCGGTGAGCGGTGTCCCTTCACAGGACGAGCGCCGGAAGCTTCTATCAGACACGCCGCCGGTGGTGCTTAACTTCAAGTAGAGGCCGAACTTCTACCTCCTGCAACCACTAGCCGCAGGACGCTGGCCGCAGTAACCCGCCCAGCCCGCATGGTCAGCAGGTTCACCGCGTGCCACCTCCAGCGGGGAGATACGCGCAGAGCAGGTCGATCTGCGCGCCATCACACACTCACTTCTTCCCAGCTCGAAGCATGCGGAATCGGCGATTAGCGCGAGCATCCGGCTGCCACCTTGGCCGGGTGCTCACCTTCCGTAACGGCCACCGTCCGCGTCGGCTGCCCGGGGCGGATCAGACCCAGACAGGGACCACGTTCACGAAGCTGTCGCGACCGGACAGAAGGTTACAGTCCTGGCCGTGTTCAAAATGGTGACGCTACGTGCTCATAGCGGGTGAACCGGGAACGCCTGCCCTTCAGAGCAGACATTTATTGGGTGGCGGTGCGGGCTGTGACTGTGACCGTTATCTGGCGGAATTGGATTGATAGTTGGCGGACAGGATCCAGTTAGTCACTTTCGGTATATATCGGTCCATTTGGCAGAAGAGGTCAAAGGATCTTTGCTGCATGTTGTGCTTATCGGGTGACCATGAGCGACGTGGTGCCGGTGCGGTCGGATTGCTGCGGGCTGGATGAGCTGTTCCTGGCTTACGGGACCGGCGAGGCGGAGCATGCCCGTCTGGAGCTAGGGCCGGAGTGGCCGCGGCGGTGG
>WNGR01002845.1_pt1 | contig 28644 bp, 28 predicted proteins | sample 5407581 | NCBI WGS metagenome assembly WNGR01 (sample SAMN13153383, study PRJNA577476) | soil metagenome | isolation source: 80 cm soil or saprolite under Garry oak tree replicate 2 | place: USA:California | collected 2016-06-15
ACAACATTCTGAAGAAGCTGAACGAGCTGCAGCAGCTCGGTGTCCGGGCCGACGCGATCGACGTGAACCAGGCCGAGGACGTCTTCCGCCTCTACCACAAGGCGCTGGTGGGCCCGAGCGCGGCGAAGCGGGCCGTGTTTGGGATGAAGGGGGCGCTCGAGTCCGACTTCGGCAGGTCGTGCCCTGCCCTGTACGTCTACGAGGACGCCGGGGACCGCTACCCCACGGACGCCTACCCGCGCAGTGACCGGGAGCTGGGGCTCATCGGCATCGAGGTGGCCCTGGACGAGCTGCTTGCCGCGCAGGGCCCCGCGGCCCAGGCAGGCGGCCCAAGCCCCGCAGTCATACGGGAGCCATAGCCAGAGGAGACGCCGAAGCCCTCGTCGGGAGGGCCAGGTCGGCGTGATCGGAGGCGGCGATGGGAAGGATTCCCGATGAGTACCTCCCGCCGGAGGATCTGCGGCCGACGAGGATACGGACCATCCCCGAGGTGCAGGCCTACCCCAACCGCATGAACCCCACGTCGGAGCTGCTCGACCGGCAGGTGGAGCAGGGCCGCGGGGACAGGCCCGCGATCCGCTTCCAGGACCGGGTCATCACCTACGCCGGCCTCCAGGAGCAGGCGAACAGGCTTGGCAACGTGCTGGCGGCCCGTGGAGTGGAGGAGGAGGACCGGGTTGTGATCCTGTCCCCCAACCAGCCCCGCACGCGGCGATGCTGCCGCTCGTCGCCAAGGCCCGGTCCGAGTTCGCGCGGGACCCGACGATCCTCGGATTGGCACCTCCGTCCAGCGGTCTCGCCGAGGCCGGCGTCGAATCCGTGCTCCCGCTGATGGAGAAGGCCGACGCCGCGCTGCGGGCGGTGCCCCGGGAGAAGGACCGGATCGGGGTCCTCCTCTACACCTCCGGCACGACCGGAAAGCCGAAGGGCGTCGTGCACCTGGTGGAGGAGATCATCGCCGTCGCCGACACCTTCGGGCGCTACGGCTGGAAGCTCCGCGAGGACGACGTGCTGTTCAGCCCCGCCCCCCTGGCGTTCGCCGCAGGGTATGGGGCGATGGCCATCATCCCGTTCCGCTTCGGAGCCGCCGTCTCCCTCATGCCCCGGTTCGAGCCAGAGGCGGCGTTCCAGACGGTGGAGCAGCACCACGCCACCGTCCTCACCATCCTGCCCACCTCCTACCGGAAGATGCTGCAGGTGCCGGACGCCTCCAAGCGCTTCGACCTGTCGGCCGTGCGGCTGTGCACGGGCGGCGGCGAGGCGCTGACCGCCGACACGTATCACCGCTGGCAGGACAGCTTCGGGCTCGAGATCTTCGAAGGCTTCGGCACGACCGAGATGCTCTACGTCTTCGTGTCGGCTGTGGTGACCGAGAGGGCCAGGCCCGGCTCGTTTGGTACCGCCGTCCCCGGCTACGAGGTCAAGATCGTGGACGACCAAGGCAACGAGCTCGCGCCGGGCGAGCTCGGCCGGATGGTGGCCAGAGGCCCGACCGGGACCATGTACTGGCGGCCCCTCGAGGAGGGCGCGCGGCTCATGGCGAGCCAGCGCCAGGCGGTGGTCGGGGAGGGCTGGAACCTGGTCGGCGACTACGCCCAGACCGACCAGGACGGCTACTTCTGGTTCGTGTCCCGGGAGGACGACCTCATCAAGTCCTCGGGGTACCGCATCGGCCCGGACGAGGTCGAGATGGCGATCGCCACGCACCCCGCTGTGGCCGACGTCGGGGTCATCGGCGTTCCCGACCCGATCCGCGGGCAGAACACCAAGGCGTTCGTGGTGCTCAAGGAGGGGTCGACCCCGAGCGAGGCACTCAAGCAGGAGCTCGTCGACTACTGCCGGGCGGAGCTCGCCGTCTACAAGCTCCCTCGGGAGGTCGAGTTCGTGGAGGCGGTGCCGAGGACCGTCACCGGCAAGCTGCTGCGCCGCGTGTTGCGGGAGGGTGTCTAGCCTGCGGATGACCAGCGGAGGCGCCGTGCTCACGCCGCTGCTGTTCACCGGCTGCGTCCAGTACCCGTGGCCGTCGCTCACGCACCTTCGCTGGTTCCAGGTCGTGACGCTGTTCAACCCGATCACCTACGCCAGCGAGGGGTCCGCTCGGCCATGTTGCCACTGAGCCCCCACGTGACCACGTGGAAGGCGGCTGCGGCGCTGGCGGCCGTCACCGTAGCGCTCGCCGCCGCCGGCGTCGCCGGGTTCCTGCGCCGCGCGCTCGACTGACCCCGCTACGCCATGCGCGGCCGTGGCGCAGGAGGTACTTGCCCAGGCCTGACCGGGGGCCTGTCGGTCTTGATGGGTCGCCGGCCGCCATCGGGCCGCGGGTAGTCTGGGGGCGAACGATCCGGTCGCCCGGCGGACAGGAGGGACGCATGATGACCGCTACAGCTCAGGGCTCCAGCGCGCTGACGGTGACCGACAACCGGACGGGGAAGGTCTACGAGATCCCGATCGTCGACAGTGCGATCCCGGCCGCCGCCTTGCGCCAGATCAAGATCAGTGACGACGACTTCGGCTTGCTGTCGTACGACCCGGCGTTCATGAACACCGCGAACTGCCGCAGCGCGATCACCTTCATCGACGGCGAGCGCGGCATCCTGCGCTACCGCGGCTACCCAATCCAGGAGCTGGCCGAGCACGCGACCTTCCTCGAAGTGGCCTACCTGCTGCTCGAGGGCGAGCTGCCGACCAAGGCGCGGCTGGACGCCTGGGTCGAGCAGGTCACCAGCCACACCTTCATCCACGAGAACATCAAGAAGCTGATCGACGGCTTCCATCACGACGCCCACCCGATGGGCATCCTGATCGGCACGATCGGGGCGCTGTCGACCTTCTACCCGGACGCCAAGCGCATCTTCAACGCCGACGCACGCCGCAAGCAGATCGTGCGGCTGATCGCCAAGATCCCGACCCTGGCCGCCTTCGCCCAACGCCACGCGGTCGGCCAGCCCTACGTGTACCCAGACAACAGCCTGTCGTACGCGGGCAACTTCCTCAGCATGATGTGGAAGATCTCAGAGCCTCGCTACCAGCCCGACCCAGTCCTCGAGCATGCCCTCGACGTGCTGTTCATCCTGCACGCCGACCACGAGCAGAACTGCTCGGCCACGGCGATGCGCACGGTGGGCAGCTCGCATGCCGACCCGTACTCGGCCGCCGCCGGCGCCGCCGCCGCTCTCTACGGCCCGCTCCACGGCGGCGCCAACGAGCAGGTGCTGCGCATGCTGAGCGAGATCGGCTCGGTCGACCGGGTGCCCGAGTACGTGCGGCGGGTGAAGACGGGCGAGATGCGGCTGATGGGCTTCGGCCACCGCGTCTACAAGAACTACGACCCTCGGGCCACGATCATCAAGCAGGTCACCGACGAGGTCTTCAAGGTGACCGGGCGCAACCCGTTACTGGAGATCGCCCTGGAGCTGGAGCGGGTCGCGCTCGAGGACGATTACTTCATCACTCATCGGCTCTACCCGAACGTGGACTTCTACTCGGGGATCATCTACCAGGCGATGGGCTTCCCGGTGGAGATGTTCCCGGTGCTGTTTGCGATCGGCCGCATGCCGGGCTGGCTCGCCCAATGGCAGGAGGGCCTGCTCGACCAGGAGCAGAAAATCACCCGACCGCGCCAGATCTACGTGGGCAGCGCCGAGCGCCACTTCGTGCCCGTCTCTGACCGGTGAGCGCGCCGGGTGGCTACGTCTGGGCCAGGCCCTGGTGCTCGCGCATCGCTCGTCTGGCCGCCCTGACGCTCGAGTATGGCCCGCGGATCTCCTGCAGCTCGGACGGCTGTTGCTCGAACGGCCCACCGTCATCGCCACAGGCCGGGCAGATCAGCTCGTAGGACCCCGTGGTGTCCGACGACGGCGCACCCGCCGCATCCCAGCTGCGAGGTTGGGCACGGACATAGGGATTGTGGCGCTCCCGGTCCGCCATAGTGATGCTCACGTCAGCCACCCCTCAGCGCAAGTGTGCAGCCCGGTTGGCCTGCTCCACGGCGAGCAGGATCCCATTGTGGAACTCCCTGGCGGCAAGTGATCCGGTGCGGGGGGTCGACCTCTGCGGGCGCCACTGCGAGGAGCCGGCGCATGTCGCTTTCCTTGCTTGCGGCTGAGAAGGCCAGGTGGGGGTATAGCAGGGTTCGGTCAGGGCGTCGAGCATCGCGAATGCGCTGAATACTTCGCACGGGGAGGTCGTGAGGCATGGTGACGTACGAGCGTGAGTGGCTCTGCCAGCGCATCGTCGAGGACGCCCCGGACGCGATCATCTTCGCGGACCGCGACGGCGTCATCCGTCTGTGGAATGCTGGAGCGCAGGCCGTGTTCGGTTACCAGCCCGAGGAAGCCCTGGGTCAGACCTTGGACCTGATCGTGCCCGAACGCCTCCGAGAGCGGCACTGGGACGGGTTTCGCAGGGTCATCGCCACAGGCGTCACGCGCTACGGACGGGACCAGCTTCTGGCCGTCCCGGCCATCGGGAAGGACGGGCGGCGCATCTCCGTCGAGTTCAGCATCGTCATGCTGCGGGACCCCGCAGGCGATCCGCTGGGGATCGCCGCCATCTTGCGGGATGTCAGCCAACGCTGGCGGGAGCAGCAGCGGTTGCGGGAACGCCTGGCGGCGCTGGAGGCTATGTCGGCTCCGAGACCTCCGGACTCCGCTTGAGAATCGCGAAGAGCCCCACGGTGCCATAGGCGATGCCCTCGCGGTTCGGCGCGATCAGCGGCACCGTGCTGGCCAGTTCCCACCCCTGGCTGCCCGCCTCCTCCAGCCAGTCCAATTGGGCGACGAGCCCCTCCTCCGTCTCCTCGAACAGCACCATCTCGCTCTTGTACTCCCAGCGCATCCTCTGCTCCTCTCTGTCATCGTCGTCAGCGCCGGGTAACCTAATCACGTGAGCGAGCGCGCTGAGGACATCGTCGTGCGAACTGTGGGGCAGGGGGACCTCTTGGCGCTGGCGCGTCTGTGGCGGTCGATGCGCTTGGAAGAGGCGGGCTCCAGGGACCCTGAGACCGGCGCCGACCTCAGCCCCTTCTATGCGCTGGCCGATCGGCGTTCCCGCGAGCCCGCAACCATCCTCCTCATTGCCTACCGGGGCGAGGAGGCCGTCGGGTTCTACTGTGGCCGGGTCCAAGGTCGCGTAGGACGAGGCATCGACCTCTATGTACGGCCGGCGGCGCGGCGGCGAGGGGTGGGGAGACGCTTGGTGGCTGCCGCGCTGGCCGAGTACCGCCAGCGAGGGGCGGACCGGATCGTGGGCGCCTTGCGGGGCGACAGGGAATCGCAGGGCTTCTGGACGAGCGTCTGGATGGAGCATCCGTCGCGCCTGCTGGCCACCAGGTCGGCAGCGGGGGTGGAGTGGCGGACGAGGTCGATCACAGCGGCCAGGGGCAGCCCGCCGGCCAGTCGAACGCGTAGTAGTCGTCCCCCATCCACTCCCTGATGTGGACTCGGGTCTCCGACAGGATGTCCAGCCGGGGCGAGAACTCGAGCACCGCGACGCGCCTGTCCTCTCCGTCGAAGCACCGTAGCGCCCAGCGCCCGCCCTCCTCGATGGTCACGATGTCGATGGGATCGATGTCCTCACCCCAGATCCCCATCCGGAGCAGCACGTCCCGACCCGTAAGGGTCTCCTCCCCGATGTTCACCTCCTGCCTGCCCGAGCCCAGGGGGCCGAACGTCATCTCCACCCACCTCCGCGACGCCGGCCTCGGTCTCGGCAGGACGTCGCGCTCGACCGGCTCCGGCGCGGGCAGCACGGGCATCGTCCCTGGCGAGGACAGGCCCAGGATCGCCGCGCGCACTGCCGCCTCGGCGCGCACGGGGTCCTTCCCGCCGCCCAGGACGACCATGATCCGACCCTGCGCCACCTCGCCGGCCAGGCCCGCCAGCGCTTGGCCGAGGCGCAGCAGCAGGTCGGTCCCGAACCCGAGCGAGGCGTACTCCCCCTCGAGCAGGTCGTAGCCCAGATACCAGACGAGCATGTCCGGCCGGAACCGCCGCGCCCGCGGCGCGAAGGCCGCCAGGGTCGCCTCCAGGTAGGCCTCGGCGGACATGCCTGGCCCCACCCGCACGTCGAACTTCTCCGGATGCGGCGGAGGAAACCCCTCCGTGCAGACGCAGAGGTACATCGTGCTCGCATCGGCACCGAGCAGGTCCAGGGTGCCGTCAGCGTGATGCGCGTCAGTGTCCACCACGGCCGCGCGCCACGGCCCTCGGGCTCTCAGGTCCGAGAGCGCGAGGGCCACGTCGTTCAGCAGGCACATCCCCCCATAGAACGCCCTGCCGGCGTGGTGACCTCCCAGCGCGGGCAGGGCGACTGCTGTGCCACCTTGTGCCTGCACGTCGCGCGCGGCCGCCACGACTACGGCCGACGAGCGCAGGGCGAGGGCCCGGAGCCTGCTCCGCTCGACTCGCTCTACCAGGCTTGGAGCGTGGACCCGAAGCAGCGGTTCCCGCCCCGGAACCTCGTCGACCTCCAGCAGCGTCGACACCTCGCCCAGGCTTCCCGGGAGCCACGCCAGGCGTGGTCGCTCGCGAAAGGACGGGTGGAAATAGACGCGGGCGCGGTCCATGGCATCCTTCACCGCCAATTGCTCATGCCTGGTTCCGTCCAGGGTTGCGCAGGACCTTCTCCGTGAAGGTGACCACCTCCCTCGCTACCGCCCGGTTGTCTAAGAGCCCCCCATGGTTTACCCAGTGTTTGAGATAGGAGCCAAAGCCGTCGGGCGGTTCGTCGGCCTCGAGAACCATCCCCTCGGCCACGTTCACGAGCTCGGCTCCGGCCAGGGAGGAGACCAGGTCCGCGCACGCACTGCGGATGCCTGGGATGTCCTCTTCGCCGAGCACCACCAGGACGGGGACGGCGGAGGCCAGATGGACGGGCAGCCCGCGCAGGACCTCCACGACCTGGCCAGGATGCTCCTGCCTGACCTTGGGCGTGGAGAAGGTCCGCAGTGCATACATCCCCTCGGGCGAGGGCTGCTGCGGGAGCGCCGGCGAGACAGCGACGACGGCGTCGGCGCCGCTCAACAGGGCGAGCCGTCCGCCCAGGCTGTGCCCCACCGCGATGACGGACCCGTGGCTCCGGGCATGCTGGACGGCTGCCCGCGCCTCGTCGAGGACCGCCGGCCCGAATGCGTCGGGATGCTCGCCATGACCGGGCAGATCGGGGACCGTGCAAACCAGGCCGGCCCCCGCCAGGGTGAGGGCCAACCCCAGCATGGCTTCCTTGCACGACCCGTAGCTGTGGAAAAGCGCCGCGCCCGCGGCCGGAGCGGTGTCTGGGGAGACCTGCCAGGCTGGAACCGGCGGGCCAGGCCCGTCCAGCTCGACATGTCGAACGTCCATTGGCGCCTGTCCGGGTCCCCCGCGTCATAGGCGGGCCTACTCAGATTGCGGTGGAGTCTACTCCAGCTAAGGGTGATCCTGGAGAGGCTTGCTACACTGTCCGGACCGGCGGACGAGGAGCTGACCGTTGATGGACCTCGACTACCAGTACGACCACAGCCCGTTCGACAGGCTGCTGGGGCTTCGCCTCGAGGAGGCGTCCGAGGACCGGGTGGTGGGGGTGGTGCCGGTCACCGCCGACTTGCACCAGAACGGCATCGTGCATCCGGGGGTCTATTCGACCGCGGTCGAGGCGACCGCGAGCGTGGGAGCGGATCTGTGGCTCGGCGCGGAGGCCAGGGCGGTCGGACTGCGCAACGAGACCGCGGTCCGGCGCGCGGTGCGGACCGGGAGGCTGCGGGTCGAGGCGACCCCGATTGAGCGCGGCCGTGACACCCAGCTCTGGCAGGTCGCCATCACTGACGAGCGCGACCGCCTGGTCGCGCACGGCCGCGTCCTGCTCATGAACCTGCGCAAGGGCCCAAAGAACGGCGAAGGCGGCGTTTCGTAGCTTCCGGGATGGAAGAAGGGCGTCCTCCATCCCCGACGGCCAACGGGATGCTCATCCAGCTACCGGTACCGGTGATGGTGGACAATCATGCCGCCGGGAAGGAGGGGACCATGCCACTGCTGGACGACGCCGCCGTCGAGAAGGGCCTGAAGCGCCTGCCCGGCTGGGAGCGGCGCGGCAACGAGATCGTCAAGACCTTCGTGCGCAGGGATTTCATGGGCGCGATCTCCTTCGTGCACGAGGTGGCCGACGCCGCCGAGGCGGCCGGCCACCACCCCGACATCGACATCCGCTGGAACAAGGTCACCCTCGCCCTCTGCACCCACGCCCAGGGCGGGCTCACCGAGAGCGACTTCGAGCTCGCTGCCCGCATCGACGAGCTCGGCCAGCCCACCCTGCCGTTTGAGCCGCACTAGCCAGAGCGTGGCATCGGGCTCTCGACACGAAGCCGGCCGCCGCTACCGGTGGGGATCACGCCGATGCCGAGAAGACGCGGGATGAGCTGGCGGTGGCGAGCAGCGCTCGCGTTCCTGGCGATGCCGGCGATGCTGGTTGGCCTCGCCGGGTGCACCGGGTACCAGCCGCATGGGCGGCTGGATGCCATGGCACGTCGGAGCGCGGTGCCGCCGGGCTGGCGGGAGGTGCGGTTCCGCGGTCTTGGCGTCGACGTGCCCACGTCTTGGCGGGTGCTCGACGGCCTGCGTGGCACCTGCCCGCCGGTGGGTCCTCGCCCGGCGGTGATCCTCGGCCATGCCGCTTTCCGCATGAGCTGCCAGCCGATCCTGCCCCCGCAGCGTCCGGCGCTGGTGGTGTGGGTGGATGCCAGCGAGTACTTCGGGACGACCCGCGGCGTCCCGACCACGATCGACGGGCTTGCGGCCCACCTGGAACGCCACGGCACGACCGTGCTGGGGGTGCGCAAGTCGCCAACCAGCCCGTCGCGGCCGCTGTACCCGCACGCGAGCGGATTCGATGTGACCTTCGACCACCAGCACGCCCGGATCATCGCTATCGACCCCGACGGCAGCGGGATCCTCGAGCGGGTGCTGCAGACAGCGCATGCGGCGTGACTGTCGGCGGCCAGGAAGATCCCGCCAGAGCCCATCGAGGGCCACGCGGGAGGTCGTACGCCGTCGCCGCAACACGCATCTTCTTCAGAGAACTCCCCACCACGCCAGCGCCGCGGTGGCGATGAGCACGGCGGGACCGGGGTGGAGGAACAGGGATCGAGGGGATTTCGATTTCGTGTAGGCAGCCCCCAGCCCCACCGCGATCGCGGCGAAGCCGGTGGACGCGCCGGCGGCGAGCAGGCCGAGCGCTCGGGCTGTATCGCCGTGGAGGACCGAGCCTGACAGGAGGAGCGCGGATCCGACGGTGAGAAAGGCGATGGTCGTCATGTGCCACGTGACGTGGATCATGCTCTTGGTCATCCGCGGACCACCGAAGGGACTGGACGGCAGCATTCCCGGCGACAGCTTTCTCACGACGAGGACCTCGCCTCCCACTCCGTGGATGGCGGTGCCGAGGATGGCGAGGCATCCGGCGATGATCAGCGGGACGTTCACGCCGAGCCCTCCGCGATCCGAGCGATCCTGTGGAGGAAGTCTCGTCGCAGCCATCCGCTGAAAACATTGACGACGAACTCGGGGAGGACCTCGTCGAGTGGGCGCTGCCGGGGGTGGGCGGCCCGGACGACTTCCCTCGGCTGGTGCAGGGGATTGCGGGGGGGAGAGAGCACATCCTCGAGCCGGAAGTCGCGGGTGAGCTCGTGGATCCGCCAGGCCCGGGAGGTGTGCGCGGTGTTCGGGAGCCTCATGGTGGACTCCATCCATACAGTTGTGTATGGATGGAGGCTAGCCATCATCTGCGGCGCTGTCAACTCCGTGCGGGATGCGATATTGATAGACGATGTCCGCCCCGACACGCACGCCACGCAGCAGCTGGATCGAAGAGGGGCTGCGGGCGCTTGCCGCCGGCGGCCCGGACGCCGTCCGGATCGAGCTGCTGGCGCGGGCGCTCGGCGTCACCAGGGGCGGCTTCTACTGAGGGCCAAGCTGCGGCGACTGTCCGCGCTCGCCGCCTCCAGCGACGAGCCGCTGAGGATCGACCTCGCAGTCCGCGACTGGGCCCGGCGCGAGCAGACGGTCGCCGACCGCCTCCGACGCGTCGACAACCGGCGCATGGATTACATGCGCTCGCTGTTCGGTGCCTTCTGCCCCGACGAGGACGACGTCGAGGCCCGCTGCATGGTCTTTTACTCGCTGTGGATCGGCAGCCACTTCATCGCCGCCGATCACGGCGCGCGCAGCCGCGCCGACGTGCTGAAGCTGGCCCTGAGGCGGCTCGAGGCCTAGGGCGCCGATGCCACAGCTCCCTCCTTCCTCCTCGGAAGCGACCTGCCGGAACCATGCTCGCCCGCGGAATCGCGCACGCAAGCGTTACCATTCGCCCTCCTCGCCGGCCGCGCGAAATCGACTTGCCGGATCGCCGGGCAGCGGCCACGATGGCTGCCATGCAGGCACCCCCGAACGCGACTGGCTCACCGGGCTGGTCTCCGACTGGCTGGCGCTCGCTGTCGGCGGCGCAGCAGCCGGACTGGCCCGACCAGGCGGCCGCCGACGACGTCCTGGCACAGGTCGCCAAGCTCCCGCCGCTGGTCTTCGCCGGCGAGGCCCGCACGCTCCAGGCCGCGCTGGCCAACGTCGCCGCCGGCCACGGCTTCCTGCTCCAGGCGGGGGACTGCGCCGAGTCGTTCGAGGCGTTCTCCGCCAACGCCATCCGCGACAAGCTCAAGGTGATCCTGCAGATGGCGGTGGTGCTGACCTACGGCGCCGGCCTGCCGGTCGTCAAGGTGGGCCGCATCGCCGGCCAGTTCGCCAAGCCGCGCAGCTCGCCGGTCGAGGTGGTCGACGGGGTTGAGCTGCCGGCCTTCCGTGGCGACATGATCAACGCGGTCGAGCCCACCGCCGAGGCCCGCAGCCCCGACCCGGCGCGCATGCTGCGCGCCTACCACCAGGCCGCCGCCACCCTGAACCTGCTGCGGGCGTTCACCACCGGTGGCTTCGCCGACCTGCACCAGGTGCACACCTGGAACCAGGAGTTCGTGGCCGGCAGCCCGTCGGGGCGGCGCTACGACGCCACCGCCGACGCCATCGACCGGGCGCTGCGGTTCATGACCGCCTGCGGGATCGAGGTGTCCGGCACGCCGGCCCTGCACCAGGTCGACTTCTACACCTCGCACGAGGCGCTGGTGCTCGGCTTCGAGCAGGCGATGACCCGCGAGGACAGCCTCACCGGCGGCTGGTACGACACCAGCGCCCACCTGCTGTGGATCGGTGAGCGCACCCGCCAGCTCGACGGGGCCCACGTCGAGTTCCTCGCCGGCGTCGGCAACCCGATCGGGCTCAAGCTCGGCCCCACCTCGACGCCCGACCAGGTCGTCGCCCTCTGCGAGCGGCTGGACCCACAGCGCGTCCCGGGCCGGCTCATCCTGATCAGCCGTATGGGCTCGATGAACGTCGAGCGCGTACTGCCCTCGCTGATCAGCGCCGTCGCCGCCGCCGGCCACCCGGTGGTGTGGGAGTGCGATCCCATGCACGGCAACACCTTCGTCGGTGCCTCGGGCCACAAGACGCGCCGGTTCGACGACGTCATGGCCGAGCTCCGCAACTTCTTCGCGGTCCACCGGGGACTGGGCACCCACCCTGGCGGGATCCACATCGAGCTCACCGGCGAGGACGTCACCGAGTGCCTGGGCGGCGCCCACGAGATCGAGGACGGCCACCTGAGCCTCCGCTACGAGACCGCCTGCGACCCGCGCCTCAACGCGAGCCAGTCGCTCGAGCTCGCCTTCCAGGTCGCCGAGCTCCTCCGTGGCTGACAGCGACCTGTTCCGCGCGACCAGGCCGGCCTGATCAGGTGACCTGCGACGGCGAAGGGTGGGGGAGGCGGAAGCGCCGCCAGTACTCCTTGCCGGCCTCGGGGAGCGAATGGATCGGGTCGTAGTACTCGAACCGGCGGTTCAGCGCGTCGGGGTCGTCGAACTCGATGCCGGTGCGGTAGTTCTTCGTCCAGTACGAGATGCCCTTCTCGCGGTCGTAGGATTCGACCTGGTGGATCCAGCGCTTGCCGACGAAGGGCACGTCGCAGACCACCCGCGGGGTGGCGAAGCCCGGCAGGTAGCCCATGATCCCGTGCTGGAGGGCCTGCCCCTCGGCGACCGAGATCCGCCAATGCTCGGAGTTGGGGATCATGTCGCACATGTAGAAGTAGTACGGCATGATCTTTGCCCGATCCAACAGCGTGAAGCACAACTCCAGCAGGTCGCGGGGGGTGGTGTTGACGCCGCGGAGCAGCACGCCCTGGTTGCGCACGTCCCGGAAGCCCATGTCGAGCAGCTCCCGCACGACCTTGCCCACCAGCGGGGTGAGCTGGTTGGCGTGGTTCACATGGGTGTGGACGGCCAGGTCGACCTCGCGCTCCTGGGCCTTGCGAGCCAGCCGCTCCAGCCCCTGGAGGACCTCCGGCTGGAGGAAGTGCTGGGGGATGCCCATCAGGCCCTTGGTGGCCAGCCGGATATCGCGGATGTTCTCGATGTCCAGGAGCTGGGAGACGAACCCCTCCAGCGCCCGGATCGGCAGGTTGGCGATGTCGCCGCCGGAGACCACCACGTCGCGCACGGACGGGGTGGCGCGCAGGTAGTCGAGGATCTGCTCGTGGCGGCTGGGCTGCTTGATGTGGAACTTGTACTTGTCGACCTGCGGTGTGGAGTTGCCGACCAGGTCCATGCGGGTGCAGTGCCCGCAGTACTGCGGGCAGGTCGCCAGCACCTCGGCCAGCACCTTGGTCGGGTAGCGGTGGGTGAGGCCCTCCACCGCCCACATCTCGGCCTCGTGCAGGCTGTCGCGGGTCGCCAGCGGGTGGCTCGGCCACTGACGGTCCCGGTCGTCGAAGGCGGGCAGCATGTAGCGCCGCACCGGGTCGCCCCACAGGTCCCGCTCGTCCATGGTGTTGAGCATCTGCGGCGGGAGCAGCATCGACATGGTCGCCCGCTCGGCCTGGTCCCGCTCGATGGAGGCCAGCAGCGGCTCGGGCAGCAGCTCCCCCAACGCGGCGCGGAGCTGGCGGAGGTTTTTGACCGTGTGGGCCCGCTGCCACTGCGCCGATTCCCAGTCGCTCCGGCTGACGTCGCGGTAGCCGGGCAGGCGTCGCCAGTCGGGCTCGACCCACTCACGCTTGAGCGGATACGGCAGCGGCTGGGTGACCGCGTGCGCGCGCGGGACACGGGGGGCGAACGGGCCAGGATTCGGGATGTTGCTCATGTGGACCTCACGACGCGGCCGGGGCGACGGCATTGGCACCGGCGCCGCCCGAGGACGTGCGACCACCCCGTCGACCGGCAGCGGCGCGCGGTCAGTCGCGCTCACTGTAGCAGAGGGGATTGAGCCGGCGAAGGAGGCGCTGGCCAGCGGAAACGGTCAAACTGCGCGGGCTGGGGAGGCGGCGCTCAGGGGCGTGGCACCCGCTCCAGGTCCGTCTCGGGGATGCCGCGCTGGCCACCGCCGTCCGGGGCGTGCGCGCCGGTCGAGCGCCCACGGCTCTCCGGCTGGCTGCTGCCGGCGTCGGCGGCCGCCGGCTGGGCGGTCCCCTCAGCACGCTTGACGCAGCCGGGCAGCAGCACGTGGAAGGAAGCGCCGCCGCCGGGCCGCTCGGCGACCCAGGCGCGCCCTCCGTGGAGCTGGGCGAACCGCGCCACCAGCGACAGGCCGATGCCCACGCCCTTGCCCTGCTTGCCAGGAGCGGCCGCGGGGGTCTGGCCCTGCCGGAACGGCTCGAAGATGGTGCCGGCGAGCTCGGCGGGCACACCCGGGCCGGCGTCCTCGACGATCAGCTCGAGGTCGCGCTCGCTGGCATGGGCGCGGACCCACACCTGCGTCCCCGGCGGTGTGTGCCTGGTCGTGTTGAGCAGCAGGTTCTCCACGATCCGCTCGACCTTGGGGGCGTCAACGGCGGCCCGGACCGGCTCGGCGTCGATCTCGATCGGCCAGCCGCGGAGCTGGTCGACCTCGTCCACGACCCGGTGGGCCAGGTCCTTGATGTCGATCAGGGTGCGGTTCGGCTCGAGGATGCCCTCCTCTATCCGGTTGAGGTCGAGCAGGTCCGTCAGCAGCCGGTCCATCTTGCGGGTCTTCTCGATCATCATCTTGATCAGGTCGAGCGCCTGCTCACGGGGCAGGTTGAGCTTGGTCCGCTCCAGCGTGACCGCCACGCCGTGCATGGCTGTCAGCGGCGTGCGCAGGTCGTGCGAGACCGCCCGCAGGAAGGTGTCCTTCATCTGCGACATCGCCCGCAGGCGGTCGGCGGCCGCGTACTCGCGCCGCAGCGCCGTCTCCAGCTCCGCCTCGCGCTGGAAGAGCCGGTCCACGGTGCTGCGCACACGCTGGTGCAGCCGCTGGTTCTCGATGTTGGCGATGACCTGGCGCGCAAACACCAACACGACGATCACGGCGCCGTTGAAGACCAGGAACGGTTCCAGCTCCCCCCTGACCGCCTGGACGGCGGTGCCGGTCACGAACGCGATCGCCGGGGGCACGTATGGCAGGGAGAAGCGTGACCAGGAGATCGGGACGTGCTCGTCGTCGTCGCCGCGCAGCAGCTCGGCCGGGGCCGGACGGAGCGCCGCCACCCCCAGGAACAACCAGGCGACCAGCCAGCCGAGATCGAGCCATGCCCCGGTGGCGTAGGTGCCCTTGCCGACCAGATAGGCGAACGCCGAGTCGGCGACGCCAAGGGAGACGATCGCCAGGGTGATCAGCGCCGGCTGGATGATCGCGCGCCCGCGCGTGCGGACGAGCACCGAGAAGGCGATCGTCAGCAGGACCAGGTCGCCGATGGGATAGGCCAGGCCGATCGCGCGGGGCAGCAGCGCGTCACCGCCGGCGTGGTAGGTCGGGCCCAGCACCAGCACCCAGGCCGCGAACAGCAGCGACGAGGCGATCAGCAGCCCGTCGAGCAGCGTCCTGGCCTGCGCCAGCGCCCGGACCGGCGCGGTCGGCCAAGCGAGCACTCCCGCGGCGACCAGCGGGATCGCCGCCAGGAAGAAGACGTCCGCCAGCGACGGGAAGGACGCGCCCGATCCCCCGGTCAGGTCGAGCAGAGACCAGATGAGCTGGCCGATGCCCCAGGACAGTGCGGCGGCCCCGAGCAGCCGCCAGGCGCGCCGCATGGCGATCGTCCAGGCGCGGCCGAAGCCGTACTGGCCCCGGTTGGCCGAGTACAGGCAGGCGAGCCCCGCCGCCAGCGCGGCGGCCGCGATCGCCAGGTCGTCGAAGGCTTGAGCGAGCGGGCCGCCGAGGCCGCCGTGCACCCAGAGAAGGAAGAGCGCGACCAGCGCGATCGAGGACCCCGCCGCCACGCGGTACAGCCGCTGCGGGCTCACGGTGCCGTCCTGGTCAGGGGCGTGAGGAACCGCACCGCCCCCGCGGCGGTGCTGAACCTCAAAGCGGCGCTTTCAACGCTCACATCGGGCCTCGGAGGGGCTCGAGGTCGGTAGCGCTCCGACACGAAAGTGCCCAAGCTGACTTCCAACGATACACGAGCAAACCAGGCCGTTCCCGACCAGTGATCAAAAGTTACTAGACCGGCGCCGAATGGGGGACATTCCCGGGTCATCTATTGGGCTGATCGAGTTATCCGAGATGTTTGTTCGTGACCCGTTCGTAGTCCTTCCGGTCTGTCCGGCGGCCGGGTGCCGCAGCGGCAGCCTGACCGTAAAGCGGCTGCCCCGCCCGACCCCGGACTGCACCGCGATGGTCCCGGCGAGGACCTCGACGAGCTCGCGGACCAGCGTGAGGCCGAGGCCGACGCCGCCGACCTGGCGCGTCTCGGTGCGGTCGACCTGATAGAAGCGCTCGAAGATGCGCCGAAGCTCGCCGTCGGGGATGCCGATGCCGTGGTCCTGCACCCACAGGACCAGGTGGTCGCCCTCGCGGCGGGCGCCGATCGTGCAGGGCCGGTCGCGGGGCGAGTACTTGAGCGCGTTCTCGATCAGGTTGCCGAGCACCTGCGCGAGGAAGCGGCGGTCGGTGACCGGGTCCGGGAGGTCGTCCGGCAGCTCGATGACGACCCGGCCGCCGTCGGCCCCCAGCCCCTCGACCACCTCGTGGCACAGCTCGTCCACACAGACGGGGCCGAGGCTGGTGACGAACTTGCCGCTCTCCAGCCGGGAGGCCGTCAGCAGGCGCTCCACCAGGCTCAGCAGGCGCTTGGCCTGGCGCTCGATGATGTCGAGGAAGTCGTGGCGCTTGTCGGGCTCGGCGCTGCCCGGCATTCGGCGCAGGGCGCTCGCGTAGCCGACGATCGACGTCAGCGGAGTGCGCACCTCGTGGGAGGCCATCGCCACGAGCTGGCTCTTGAGCCGGCTCAGCTCCTCCAGCTCCGCCACGGTGCGCTGCTCGCGGTACAGGTGCACGGCCAGCTCCCTGGCCTGCGCGTCCAGCAGCTCGTTGCGCTCCTGGAGCCGGTTCTTGAGCGTCCACGCCTTGATGCAGACCCAGCGCCCGTAGGCGGTCAGCCCGAAGACCATCATCACCGGCCAGAGCCCCTCGGTCTGCTCGAGGCGCGCCGCCGGCAGGCTGAACCAGGCGATCCCGGGGAAGGTCAACGGGAACCGGTAGGGGGAGACCCGGTCCATTTCGCGGAGGAGCTCGCGCGCGTCCCTGCCCGATTCCAGCATCCGGTCGAGCAGGTCGGCGCACAGGAACGCGAAGTACATCAGCGTGACCGTCACGGCATACGCCGGCACCAGCCGCGCCAGCGTGTCGGCGGCGCCTGCGGCCAGGGCGTGGAAGCTGGCGCTGCCGATGGCCACGACGCTGAGCGCCAGGGCGCGGTGGGACAGGTCGTGCAGCGGGCGCATCTGGCCGCGGAGCTCGCGCGGGTCGAAGGCACCGGCGAAGGCGATCAGCCCGGCCGCCAAGGGGTCGTACAGCATCGCCACGGTGACCTGGAGCCCGAACGCGACGCTCAGGCCGGGACCGCCCCACGCCTCGGTGGCCACCAGCTCGACCACCGCCAGCAGCACGATCCACTGCAGCATCGAGGGGTCCAGATCGGCTGGCGCGCGGGCCAGCTCGAACCCGAGCCAGACGGCCGCCGGCACCGTGAGCGCGAGACGGTAGAGCGTGAGCGCAGGCGAAAATCGCTTGCCGTGGGCCCCCTCGGCCACCGCCCTCCCTCCAAATCCCCGCCATCCGGGAACCGGCCCACCGGCTGGCGTGGATGCCCCCCTCGTCCCTCATGGGGGCGTCATGCACTGACGCCGTCCACGAAGTGATGTCTGCCTGGCAGCAGCCAAAGAATGACAGAGCGATGCGAATAAGGAAACTCGGGCAGGTCGTTGGGGTTTGGCAACGGACGGCCCGGGGGAGGGTTCTACGGCGCTCGCCGGAAGGGCCCGATCGGTCGCGGCGGGGGTGTTGGTATCCGCTGTGGTGTGTTCCCATGGAAGTGACCCGCCGTACCGGAGATCCTCATGCCGCGTCCTCCACACCTCAAGATCCGCCTTCCAAAGCTGAAGATCCTCCGCCCCCACCGCGAGTTCCGCCTCCCCGGTCTCGCGTTCCGCCGCTACCAGGCAGGGGCCATGTGGGCGCTGGTGGCGCTGGCCGCCCTGGCGACGCTGCCGAGCCTGGTCCCGGGCCAGAGCAGCGGCAGCGCGCTCGGCGACGGGCTCGGCCTGAGCGCCCAGGACGAGGCCGCCGCCCGCTACCAGGCCTGGCTGCGGGGTCGTGCCGCCGGAGCCGACCCCTCGGCCGCCGCGGCCGCCGCGCAGCAGGCCGCCGCCGGTCCCGGAGCCGCCGCGCCGACGCCAACGGTCACCACGCCCACCGCCTCCGACAACGAGATCCCCGCGATGGCGCTGCGCGCGTACCGCTACGCGGAGAGCTGGGCCTCGGGCTTCGACCCGAGCTGCAAGCTGTCGTGGAGCGTGCTGGCCGGCATCGGCCGGATCGAGTCCAACCACGGCCGGCACTTCGGCGCCCAGACCCGCTTCAGCTCGACTGGCGATGTCACTCCGACCATCCTCGGCCCGGTGCTCAACGGCGCACCCAACACCGGCACCATCCACGACACCGACGGCGGCCGCCTCGACGGCGACGCGGTGTGGGACCGTGCGGTCGGGCCGATGCAGTTCATCCCGTCCACCTGGCAGTCGCTGGGGCGGGACGGCAACGGCGACGGCATCGCCAATCCGAACAACCTCTTCGACGCCGCCGTGAGCGCCGCGGGCTACCTCTGCCTGAGCGGCGGTGGCACGCTGTCGGACCAGGCGAATCTGCGGCGCGCGATCTACGCCTACAACCACTCCCTTGACTACGTGAACGCGGTCATCGCCTGGGCCAACTTCTACCTGCAGCACGAGGGGCAGGGCTCGTTGCTCGAGGTGCAGGTGCCGGCCGGCCCCAGCTCCTCGATCCAGCCGGGCGTGGCCGCGGGCGGGACCGGGGTCGCCACCACCTCTGGCGGCGCGATCGCCACGCCCTCCTCAGCGGGCGCGACGACCTCGCCGACGGCGCCCAGCACCCATGTCAGCTCCTCGTCGTCCAGCTCCACCACCTCGACGAAGGCGCCCACGACCCAACCGCCCACCACCGCGCCGCCGACCACCGCGGCGCCGAGCAGCTCGTCGACCACCACCAGCAGCACCACGACCACCACTGCGCCCTGCGCCACCACGACCACGTCGACCAGCACCAGCAGCACCACGACCACCACGACCACCGATCCGACCACGACCACCACCACCCTCCCGCCCTGCCCCGACCAGGCGGGCGACTCCGGCGCAACCAGCACCACCCAGTAGCGGTCGGAGTACTGCCTCGACGACGCGCGTAGCACATGTGCTACGCGGCGGGGCGGCTCAGACCAGGCGGCGGTCGTTGGCCCAGCGGGTGAGCTCGTGGCGGCTGGAGAGCTGGAGCTTGCGCAGGACCGAGGAGACGTGGGTCTCGACGGTCTTGACCGACAGGTGGAGGCGCCGCGCGACCTCCTTGTAGGTGAAGCCTCGGGCGATGTGGCGCAGCACCTCCCGCTCGCGCGCGGTGAGCTGGTCCAGCTCCGGGTCGATCGGCCCGGTCAGCTCGCCGTGGAAGGCGTCCAGCACGAAGCCGGCCAGCCGGGGGGAGAACACCGCGTCGCCGCCGTGGATCCGCCGGATGGCGTTGGCCAGGTCCGGAGGCGAGATCGACTTGGTGACATAGCCCCGGGCGCCGGCGCGGATGACGCCGATCACGTCGTCGGCGGCGTCCGAGACCGACAGCGCCAGGAAGAGGATGTCGGTGTGGGTCTGGCGGACGCTCTCGAGCACGGCGCGGCCGCCGCCACCCGGCAGGTGCACGTCCAGCAGCACCACGTCGGGAACAGTGCGGCGGATGCCCTCGACCGCGCTGTCCACGTCGCCGGCGGCGCCGACGATCTCGAACTGGGCTCCAAGCTCCGCGCGTAGCCCGGAGAGGAAGAAATGATGGTCGTCGACCAGGAACACCCGGATCGCTCCGCTCACCGGTTCATCTCCTCTCCCTGGGCAGGTGCAGGGCGACCTCCGTGCCGCCCCCCGGCTCGCTGGTGATCGTCACCGTGCCACCCTGGCGCTCGATCCGCCCGCGGATGGAGTCACGGATGCCGCGCCGGTCCGGTGGGACCGCGTCGGGGTCGAAGCCCTTGCCCTCGTCGCGCACGTAGGCGGTGATGCCGTCGGGCTCGGCCTCCACGTAGACCGAGACGTTGGTCACGCCGGAGTGCCTGGCGGCGTTGACGGCCGCCTCCTGGCAGGCGAGCACGACCGCGCGGGAGCGCTCGTCGAGCGGCTCGTCGCCGACCACGACCACGTCCACGGCGATGGCGTGCAGCTCCTCGACGCGGCTGGCGAGCGCCTCCACCGCGGTCCCCAGCCGCTCCTGTTCCAGCGGCGCCGGCTGCCCGTACAGCCAGGAGCGCAGCTCGCGTTCCTGGCGGCGGGCCAGGGTCACCACTTCCATGGGGGCGTCGGCGCGCTGGATCAGCGCGAGCGTGTGCAGCACGGAGTCGTGCAGATGGGCGGCCATCTCGGCGCGCTCGGCGGAGCGGATGCGCTCGCGCCGCTCCTCGGTGAGCGCCCGGTACAGCCGCAGGATCCAGGGCCCCAGGATCAGCACCAGCCCGGCGGTGGTGACGGCGATGGCCAGCAGCGCGCTGCCGGCGGCGGCGAGCGTGTCGGTAGTGGCCAGCGCGTAGCCCATGCCGGTGGCGACCATCAGCCCGCCGACCACGACCCTTGGGATGGAGGCGCGGTCGCCGAACAGCGTCTCGATCGAGTTGCCGCTCTGCGCGCTCTGGAGCCAGCGGCCGCGGTCGTCGTCGCTCCCGCGCGCCCAGATCACCGCCGAGCCGATCGCGGCCAGCGTCACCGGCCAGACCACGCGGTCCCCGAACCACACGCCGACCTCGCGCAGCAGCAGCATGGCGCCGGCGATCACCAGGGCGAAGCCGAAGGTGCGGCGGCGGGTGGGCTCCCGCCAGATGGCCGGTCGCCGCGGGCCAGGCTCCTCGCTCGCGAACGCCAGCACGACGTAGGCCACCAGGCCGACGCCGCCGGCAATGGTGAGCAGCACGAACGCGATCCGGGTGAGGACCGGGTCGACGCCGAGCCGTTCGCTCAGCCCGCCGGCCACGCCGGCGATGACGCGGTTGCCGCGGCTGCGGGTGAACGCCAGTGCGTCGAGCCGCAGCCTGCCGCGGGACGGCAGCCCGGGGTGCGCCGGCCTGGTGGACGGCGTCTCCCGCTGTGGTGCGCTGGTCTGACCCGTCTGCCTGCTCCTCGTCGCTTGCGGCGGGCTCTGGGCCAACCACCTGGGTGTTCGGGGTGATGGCCCAATGGTGGCATCCGCCACGGGCGTGCGCCACGGGGTATGACCCTGACGCTGACCCCCAAGAGGTCAGGGATGTTCCAGGGCGATCCCCGATGGTGATCGGGTCCGCGCGGGGGGAGGCTGTGCATGGTCACCGCCGGTGCCAGGGCGGCGACCAGCATGAGCGGCGCGAGGAGGCTCGAGATCATGCAGGAAGAGCAGACCGGGTTCGAGCGGCCCGGCGAGCACCAGCCGGCGACGGGGGAGCCGACCCCGCCCCCACCCCAACCGGACCCAACCCAGCAGCACACACCGCCCCCCGGCCCTGCCCAGCCGGGCGGGCCGGGGGCGGGCCCGGGCGGCCCGGGCCTGGGCGGGCCTGCCCAGCCGGGCGGGCCGGGCGTGGGTGGTCCCGGCCAGCCGGGCGGGCCGGGGTATCCGGCTCCGGGGCAGCCGTATCCGCCGCACGGCGGGTACCCGCCGCCGGCGCCGCTCAGGCGCTTGACCCGACGGATGGACAACCGCGTCATCGGCGGGGTCGCCAGCGGCCTCGGCACGTATTTCGGGGTCGACCCCGTCATCTTCCGGATCGGCTTCGTCGCGCTGGCGCTTGCCGGCGGCACCGGGCTGCTGATCTACCTGCTGCTGTGGGCGCTGCTGCCGGCGGTCTCCGACGGCGGGGCGGCAGGTCCGCCGCCGCCCACGGGCCCCGCCCAGGGCGATCCGCCGATCGTCGCTGCCCTGCGCCAGGGCGGCGCCAAGAGCTACCTCGCGATCGGCGCCATGATCCTGGCGGTGCTGCTGCTGGTTGGCCCGTTCGCGCGGCCGACCGTGGTGTTCGCCCTGCTGCTGATCGGCGTCGGTGTGCTGCTGATGGTCCAGGACCGGCCAGAGCAGGCGCCCGGGTCCGCCTCGCCATGGCCGCCCGGCTCCCCCACGCCACCGGCTGGCGGCCAGCAGCCCGGCGAGCAGTGGGGGCAGCACGGACCCGGGCAGGCGCCGCAGCCGTCCCAGGGCGGCCAGGGCCCGTCGGCCGAACCGTCCGGTGCGGCCTACGCGACCGCGACGCAGCCGGTCGCTCATGACGACACCCGCCCCGCCTGGGACGCGTCCACCGGGCAGCCCCCAGGCAGCGAGTGGCACCCGGGAGCCGCCGGCGCGCCCACGACCCAGAGCGGCTGGGGCTCCGCCGCCTCCCCGGCGGGCTGGGGGGCCGCACCAACCAGCGTGGCCGAGCGGCGACCACGCTCCCGGTCGATGCTCGGCTGGTTGACGGTGGCCGCCGCGCTGCTGGCGGTCGGCGTGGCCAGCGCGCTCGACAACCTCGGCGTGGTGAACCTGACACCGGCCAGGATCGTGGCGCTGGTGCTCAGCGTCATCGGCGTGGGGCTGCTGGTGGGCAGCGTGCGGGGGAGAGCCTGGTGGCTGATCCTGCTCGGCCTCCTGCTCGTGCCGGTGATGGCGGTGGCCAGCGTGGCCAGCGACGTTCCGGTCAGGGGCCGGACCGGCCAGCAGATCGAGCAGCCGTTGACCCTGGACGTGGTCCAGCCCGAGTACCGGCTCTCCGCCGGGCAGTTGACGCTCGACCTCAGCCAGGTCGACTTCGGCGCAACGCCACGCCGGGTCACCGTCAGGATGGGCGTGGGCGACCTGAACGTGAAGGTGCCAGATGGCCAGCCCGTCACGGTGACCTCGAGGATCGGCGCCGGGGAGATGACCGTGTTCGGCCGCCCGAGCAGCGGAGGGCTCCAGGTCACGGACACGGTGAACGAGGGCGGGGGCTCGAAGCTCGGCCGCCTGACCCTCGACCTCCATCTCGGCGTCGGCCAGATCGTCGTCACCCGCGGACCGTAGGAGACCCGCCATGCGCACCAGCGATGCCCTGCAACGTCACGACTTCGACCCGATCGCCTTCATCTTCGGACTGCTGTTCACCGGCTCCGGGATCCTGTTCATGATCGGGAGGTTCGATATCTTCAACCACGCCCGCTGGCTGTGGCCCGGCCTGCTCGTCCTGCTCGGCATCGCCGTGCTGGTGGGCGCGCGCGGCGGCTCGCGGGGGAGGGACCGGGCGCTCGGTGGATCGGCGGCCGCGGCCGGGCCGGTCCCGGAGGTCCCTGACCTGGACTCGATCGAGCCGCCGGTCGGCCCGGAGGCGTTCCGCCTCCCCGGCTGGCCACACCGAGGCAGCCAGCAGCCCAAGGCCACCGGCTCCGACACCGACGTCCTGGAGCCCGTGGAGCCCTCCGCTCAGGAGGACACCGAGGTCATCGCAGGCGTCGACCCGGAGGCCGAGACGCAGGTGCTGCGCGAGCGCCGGCCGCCGGAACCGCCGGCTTCCGGCTGACCGGACCGGCTGCGGCGCCGGGAAGCTATCGCCTGCTGGCTTCTGGAGACCGTCAAATTCGCCGTACCGGGCGGCGGAGATCAGTCCGGCGGTGGTTGGGTGAGGAGCTGGTGGACGATCCAGGCGGGGGAGGCGAGGGTCTCGCCGACGGCTTCGAAGAGGTCGTCGAGGGTGGCGTAGCGCAGCTGGGAGGCGGCGCGGGCCAGGGAGCCGTCCTCGAGGGCGCGGTCCAGGTCCCTGCCCGCCTCCCGCAGGGCCCAGCCGACGGCCTTCCTGCCGGCGTCGATGGCGAGCTGGCGGCGCTGGCCGGTGAACCACTGGCGCACCTTGAGCTGGGCCTGCGGGGTCTTCACGAACCCCAGCCAGTCCCTCGACGGGCCGGTGTCAGCGGACGCGGTGGCCAGGACGTCGACCACGTCCCCGTCGGAGAGCGCGTTCGCCAGCGGCACGAGCTGGCCGTTGACGCGCGCGCCCACGCAGCGGTGCCCGGTGTCGGTGCCGAGGGCGTAGGCGAAGTCGACCGGGGTGGCGCCCGCGGGCAGCGTGATGGCGTCTCCCTTGGGAGAGAACAGCACGATCTCGTGGTCGCTCAGGTCGTAGCGCAACGACTCGAGGAACTGACCCGGGTCGGGCGCGTCCTGCTGCCAGTCGACCAGGCGGCGGAGCCATTCGAGGTCGTCGGGTCGCCCGACCGCCGCCGTGTCCTCCCACTTGCCGTTGCGACCGGCGTCGTCCCGCAGTCGGGCGACGATCCCGTGCTCCGCCGCGCGGTGCATCGCCTCAGTGCGGATCAGCACCTGGAGCAGCTCGTCGTGGGGGCCGATCACGGTGGTGTGCAGCGACTGGTAGAGGTTGAACTTGGGCATCGCGATGAAGTCCTTGAAGCGCCCGAGCACCGGCTTCCAGCGCCCGTGCAGCGCGCCCATGGCCACGTAACACGAGGGCGCGTCGCCGTCGACCACGATCAGCAGGCGGGCCACGTCGTAGAAGTCGGTGGTGCCGCCGCCCCGCTCCTGCACGGTGTGGTGGACCGAGAACAGGTGCTTGGGCCGGGCGCTCATGGTGGCCTTGACGCCGGTCTCGCGCAGGGCCGGCTCGACCTCGCCGATGACCTCCCGCAGGTAGACCTCGACCTGGGCGGCGCGCTCGCGGAACAGCAGTGTGGTGGCCTCGTAGGCGGCCGGCTCCAGGGTGGCGAAGGCCAGGTCCTCGAGCTCGCGCTTGAACACCTGGATGCCGAGCCGGTCCGCCAGCGGCACCAGCACGTCCAGGGTGGCCCTGGCGATGCGCTCCTGCTTGTGGGGCGGCTGGAACCCGAGCGTACGCATGTTGTGGACGCGGTCGGCCAGCTTGATCACCAGCACGCGGAGGTCCCGCGCCATCGCCAGGATCATCTTGCGAATCGTCTCCGCCTCAGCGGCCTCCCCGAAGCGCAGCTTGTCGAGCTTGGTGACGCCGTCGACCAGGTGCGCCACCTCCTCGCCGAACTCCTCGCGCGCCAGCTCCAGCGTGTAGGCGGTGTCCTCCACGGTGTCGTGGAGCAGGGCGGCGACCAGCGTGGTGGTGTCGACGCCGAGGTCCGCCAGGATGGCGGCGACCGCGAGCGGGTGGGTGATGAACGGCTCGCCGCTGTGCCGCCGCTGCTCGCGATGCAGCAGCTCGGCAACCTCGTAGGCGTGTCGCAGCATGGCCAGGTCGGCTCGCGGATGGGCGGCACGGTGGGCGCGCACCAGCGGCTCGATCGCGTCGCGTTCGGTGGCGTGGCCGCCGCGTGCCACCAGATCGCGCAGGCGACGGCCCCGTGGGTTCCTGGCCAGTGAACCGGCGTCGGCGCTCACGGCCACCTCCAAGCTCAGGCCGGCGCGCCGGCGTCAGACTCCCGGAGCCTCTATCGTAAGGAGCCGCGCAAATCGGAAGCCCGGAGGCTCTCCTCCCGGTGGACCACCTCGGCCAGCGCGCGGATGAACGCCGGCTGGGTGTTGGGCAGCTCGATGCGGTGGAAGGCGATGCCCGCTTCGTCGGCCTCCTCGCGGGCGGCGACATCCAGGTCGTAGAGGATCTCGAGGTGGTCGGCGAGGAACTGCACCGGCACTACGAGGACCGCCTCGTGGCCGGCCTCGCGCAGGCCGGGGAGCAGCTCCTTCAGGTCGGGCCGCAGCCATTCCTCGGGCGTGTGACCGGCGCTCTGGTAGGCGAACCGCCAGCGCTCAGGGTCCAGGCCGACCCGCTTGGCGATGGCCTCGGCGGTGTCGGTGAGCTGGACCACGTAGCCGGGCTCGCGGTCGACCACGGACTTGGGAAGGCTGTGGGCGGTGAGCAGCACCGGCACGTGGCGCCCGCCGTCCGGCAGGGCGGCCAGGGCCTGGGTGGTCCGCTCGGCCAGCGACTCCAGGAACTCGGGCAGCAGGTGCCAGGCGCCGGCCACGCTGACCTGCCCGTTCGGCCCGAGGGCCGCGGCGGCCTCCTCCAGGGTCCGGTGGTAGCGGCCCATGATGATCGAGGAGTACTGCGGCGAGAGCACGATCCCGAGCAGCTGCTCGACGCCGTCGTCGGCCAGCCGCTGGACCGCGCCGGGGATGCCCGGCTCCGAGTGGAGCATGCCGGCCTCGACCAGGTAGCGGCCGGGCCCGTCGGTGGCGTCGAGGAGCTGCTGGAGGGCGGCGGCCTGCTCCCTGGTGATGCGGATCAGCGGCGACCAGCCGACCAGCTGGTAGCGCCGCACGAACTCCGCGAGCAGCTCGGCGCCCGGCTCCCTGCCACCGCGCACGCTGCGCAGGTACGCCGGCATCTCGTCGACGTTCGACGGCGAGCCGTAGGTCATCAGCAGCACCCCGATGGGGCGCCGCCCAGGCTGGCGCGGCGAGGCGCTGGTGGTCATGCGCGTACCTCTGCCCGTTGCCGGGCCGTCTCGTCGTGGACGAAGTCGACCAGCCGGCGCAGGTGATCGGACGGGCTGTCGGGGAGCACGCCGTGGCCGAGATTGAAGATGTGGCCCGCACGGCCGCCTGCCGCGGCCAGCACCTCGCCGGCCTGCTCCCGCACGACCTCCATCGGGGCGAGCAGGACCGCCGGGTCGAGGTTGCCCTGGATGCCCTTGCCAGGCCCGATGCGTTGCCAGGCCTCGTCCAGGGGCACACGCCAGTCGACGCTGACCAGGTCGCTGCCAGCCGCCGCCATCTGCTCCAGCAGGCCAACCGTGCCGGTGCCGAAATGGATGGTGGGCACGCCATCCTCGCGGATCGCCTCGAAGATCCGCTGGGTGTGCGGCAGCACGTGGCGCTGGTACTCGCGCCGTCCGAGGTCGCCCATCCAGGAATCGAAGAGCTGCACGACCTGGACGCCGGCGGCAACCTGCGCGCGCAGGTAGCGGATGGTGACCTCGGTGAGCGTCTCCATCAGCCGGTGCCACAGGGGCGGGTCGCCGTACAGCAGGCTCTTGGCGCGGGCGTGGTCGCGCGAGGGCCGCCCCTCGATCAGGTAGGACGCCACCGTGTAGGGGGCGCCGGCGAAGCCGATCAGCGCTGCCTTGCCGCCGAGCTCCGAGCGCAGCAGCCGGATGGTCTCGAACAGCTCTGGGGTGGCCGACTCGGCCTCGACGATCCGCAGCGCGTCGACCGCCGCGCGGTCGCGGACCGGCGCGTGCACGATCGGGCCGACGCCCGGGTCGATCGAGAAGGGCACGCCCATGCCGTACAACGGCAGCATGATGTCGGCGTACAGCACCGCGCCGTCGACCCCGAGCGCGTCGACCGGCATGCGGGTGACCTGCGCGCACAGCTCCGGCGTGCGCGTCAGCGTGAGGATGTCGTAGCGCTCGCGCAGCTTGCGATAGTCGGCAAGGCAGCGGCCGGCCTGGCGCATGAACCACACCGGGGTGCAGTCGGCCGGTTGCCGCCGGCACGCGGCCAGCAGCCGCTCCGCCGGCGCCATCGCCGCCAGGTTCCTCTCCTGATCGCTCACCTGGACCGCCACGCTCCTCTGCTCCCACCGCTGCCACCTGGGCCGGGTCCAGGGTATGAGAAGCCTCGGGGGTCAGCCACTCGCGATGCGGACGCAGCAGTGGCCGGGCCACTCCCTTGGGCCCTCGGCGCGCAGCTCGCCGGCGCCGATGGCCGGCAGCAGGCCCGTCACCAGGGCGTGGTTCATCGCGCAGGTCAGCTCGCGGTGGCTGGCCGCCAGCTCGTGGAAGGGGCAGTTGCGCAGCTCGAGACCGTGATCCTCGCGCACGGGATCGTAGCCCAGCTCCTCCAGGGCGGTCTCCGCCAGGTCCAGCGAGCGGGGGTCGCAGCGGCGCAGGTGCTCGCGCAGGCCGTCGCCCAGCTCGGCGCCGACCAGCAGGGCCACCCGCCGGGCGGCCTCGGCGGGCCGCTCGTCCGGGGTCTTCTGCTCCAGCGCCGTGGCCAGGATGGTGGAGGCCAGCGTGTAGCGGGTGGTCGGCACCGACACCACCAGGTGCCGCTCGGCGGCGCGGTACAGCTTGGCGGGCCGACCGGCGCCGCGCCCGCTGCGGCCGCTCAGCCGCCGGTACTCGACCGTGAGCAGGCCGATCGAGGCCATGCGGTCCAGGTGGAACGCTGCCAGGTTGCGGGAGACCTCGACGACCCGCGCTGCCTCGTCCCTGCCGACAGCCCCGCCGCTCGAGCGGATGTAGTGGTACAGGCGCCAGCGGACCGGGTCCAGCAGCAGCGAGATCGCGGCGACCTCTTCGACGTTTCGCATGACTTCCAACCCCGGCCCGATTATGGCAGAGGCGGCAGCCGGCGACGTCGCTTGGCCGACCGGCCGGGGACGGGGCCCGCGCGAACGGGTCCCGTCCCCGGTTCAGGCTGATCAGGCGGTGGTGACCTCCAAGTGCTGGCTGGTGCCGGTGCTCGCCGCGACCAGGATCTCCTGCCCGCGGTTGGTGTGCCGCACGGTGAAGTGCACCTGCCTGCCGTTGAGCGTCACGGAGCGGACCTTGGCGCTGTCCGGGAGCGTCTGCCCGACGACCAGGTCCGCGCCGACCTTCGCCAGCACCGTGCTGGTCCAAAGGTTGCCCTCGTGGGTGGCCGTCACGTCGACCGATCCCTTGCCGACCAGGATGTTCGAGCCGGCGATGTTGGTCTGGCCCTCCGGCACCTGCGGGACCACCTCGAGCCGGCCGAAGCCGAGGTCGGGGCGGACGCCCAGCCACTGGTGCACGACCGCCCAGGCGGTGCCGTAGTTGCCCCATGCCTGCATGAACATCGAGCGGCACGTCCAGCAACGGTCGATGTTGGGGCCCTGGTCCGGCGACGGGAAGATCTCCGGCATTGCTCCGGGCTGCTCGTCCGGCGTCCCGCCCGTGGCCGGCTCGTTGAACATCGTCTCGGCCAGCGCGTGGGTGTAGCGCTGCTGCTGGCCGGGGCCGAGGCGGCCGTAGTTGCCCTCGCCGACCGACTGGATCGAGGTCGTCAGGCCGAAGACGACCTTCTCGCCCTGGCCGTTGGCTCCGCCGCCGCAGCCCGTGTGGAACAGCCCGGGATTGAGCGGGTGCTCGCC
>WNGR01002850.1_pt1 | contig 28624 bp, 21 predicted proteins | sample 5407581 | NCBI WGS metagenome assembly WNGR01 (sample SAMN13153383, study PRJNA577476) | soil metagenome | isolation source: 80 cm soil or saprolite under Garry oak tree replicate 2 | place: USA:California | collected 2016-06-15
CGGTGTGCACCCGAACGTGGGAGGTCGCGAACGGCCGCGTCGAGCAGTACGACGGCGGCTATGCCGACTGGGTGTTCGCCAGGGCCGAACGCGTCCGGCTGTCCGACGCCATGGAGGAACGGCGGCGCAACCTCGCCCGCAAGGAACTGGCCTGGCTGCAGCGCGGCGCGCGGGCCCGCACGTCCAAGCCGCGCTACCGGGTGCAGGCCGCCGAGGAACTGATCGCCGACGTGCCGGCGCCCCGGGACACGGTCGAACTCGTGTCGTTCGCCAAGCGGCGGCTGGGCAAGACCGTGCTGGAACTGGAGAACGTGAGCCTGTCCGTCGGCGACCGGACCCTGCTGGACCACGTCACGTGGCGGGTCGGGCCGGGCGACCGGATCGGGCTGGTCGGCATCAACGGGTCCGGCAAGACGACTCTGCTGCGGCTGCTGACCGGTGAGCTGGCGCCGGCGACCGGGCGGCTGGTGACCGGCCAGACCGTGCGGCTCGCCTACCTGACGCAGGAACTGCAGGACCTGCCAGAACATCTGCGGGTGCTGGAGGCGGTCGAGGAGATCGCCGGCCGCGTGACGCTGGGCAAGCAGGACCTGTCCGCGTCCCAACTCGCCGAACGCTTCGGCTTCCCCCCGTCCCGCCAGTGGACCCCGGTCGCCGACCTGTCCGGCGGCGAACGGCGTCGGCTGCAGCTCACCCGGCTGCTGATGGACGAGCCGAACGTGCTGCTGCTGGACGAACCGACGAACGATCTGGACATCGACACGTTGCAGCAGTTGGAAGACCTGCTGGATTCCTGGGCCGGCACGATGGTGGTCGTCTCGCACGACCGCTATCTGGTGGAACGGGTCTGCGACACGGTCGTCGCGTTGCTGGGCGACGGTCGAATCACCCACCTGGTCGGCGGCATCGACGAGTACCTGCGGCGCCTGCCCGAAACCCAGCCGGTCGTCGTCACGGCGCCGACCGTCGTCTCCGCATCGGCCTCCGCCGAGCGGCGCAACGCCAGAAAGACGTTGGCACGCCTGGAACGCAGGATGGAAACGCTGGGCACCCGAATCAAGCAGCTCAACGAGGACATGGCGGCAGCGGGCGCCGACGCCGACCGCCTCACCGAACTGGACGCCCAACTGCGGGCCGTGCGCGGCGAACACGACGAACTCGAAGAGGAATGGCTGGCCGTCGCCGACGTGGTCGATTGATCGACTGGACAAATACTGGACAGAATGAGCGTTCCGTAGTCGACTGTCGACCTGACGTGTTAAATGCCCTTAACCGTGGCATGTGAGTGATGCCCGGACCGGGGAGGGCATAGGTTCCATGACTGCCGCGCACCTGTTCGTGCGCCAGATGCTGTGGCGGCCTGTGCTGTTGCGGTCCGGCACCGCGCGTCAGACCCCCGAGCCGGTGATCGCCCTGCTCGGCCCGCGCGGCGCGGGTAAGAGCACCGCACTGCGCGCGATCTCCCACGAGTGTGGCGGCACGATTGTGCACGCCCTGCTCGACTTCGCCAATCCCCAGGGCATCGACCCGTTCGCGGCCGTGGCGTACGTCGCGTTCGAGATGATGCGTACCTGGAAGAACCTGCCGAAGGACCCCACGTTCCACCGAGTCGGGTTGTCGCTGCTCGCCCTGAACGAGGACCTGCCCGACAGCCGAACCGCCGCCCGAGTCAAGATCCGGAAATTGATCGCGGACTACATACGCGGGACCAGGGAAGGTCGGCGTGCCGTGCGGGCCGCTGCCGGGGTGGACGCCTCGGTCCAGTTCGCCATGGGCGTGACCGGAATCGGCGCGACACCACAGGGGAACGCCGTCAACGCGGTCTACGCACTGGCCAAGCCGGCCATTGCCGACCTGTTGCAGACCCTGGCGCGACTGTCGGCTCTGCGGGGCCTCGAGCGTTGGTTCGGTGGTCTACTCGAGGACGCCAACCTGGTCGACTCGCTGATCGCGGTCAGCCGCCGTCGGGTGGACCCGCTGAACCACCTGATGAGCGCGCTGCTGGCCGACCTGGCGCAGAACGCGACCCAGCGGTCCATCCTGGCCGAGACGTGCCCGTGCGGCCGGGATCACGCACACGAGCACGCCTGGCTGCTGCTGGTCGACAACGCGGACAATGCCAGCGGCCAGCAGTTCCTGACCGCGTTGGTCAACGCTCGGCAGCAGCGGGCAGCCGTGCTGGACCAACCGGAACTCGATCCGCTGCTCGTGGTCGCCGCCGCCGGTCGGTGGGAGGTCGCCTGGGGCCACTGGTGGCAGGAACCGTGGGAGGTCGGGCCGGATCCCCAGCAGCGGCAGCGGATTCCGCTGCTGTCGGCGGCGAGTCCGGACCAGTGGGCGAGCCACGCGCCGCGGGCCGCCGACATCCTGGGCAACCCGGCGCGTGCCTGGTATCCGGCGTGGCTGGATCCGCTTGACCCGGGCGAGATCACCAAGCTGGCCCCGGTGCCGACGACCGGGTGGGACACGCCGGCCTTCGGCGGTTTCGTTCATCGGCTCTCCGGTGACCTGCCGGCCGCGGTGTCCGAAATCCGACGCCAGTTCGAGGCGCACCCGTCCGCCGACGGTTTCCAGGCGCGGGCGCGGTCCCTGCTGTTCGCCGACGATCCGGAGCAGGCGTTGTGGCAGCGGGTGTTGCGCTCGAACCTGCCCGACGACCTGCTCGTGCGGGCGCTGTGGCGCACGGTCCCCGAGGCCGTCGCGGTGGCGTACCACCTCATCGAGCCGGGACGCACCGCCGACGACCTGGACCCCAAGACGTTTCCCGATGGGGCCAACATCCTCTGGGCGCTGCGGACCAATCTGTGGATCAGCCGGTTCGCCGCCCACCCGTCCCGCCTCCGGTCGGTGGCCTATGGCAATGCCGAGCATCCGGCGGTGGTGCATCCATGGCTCGTGCGCTGCCTGCTCGCCGGCCTGTCCGCGGAGACCGTGGTCGCCGAACGTCGTAAGGGCGCGTGGGCCTGGGACACCCTGTTCGCCGCACTGTCCGGTATGGACGGTGTGGGGTCGGACGCGAAGCTGTACTACGACCTGGCATGCGACAGGTTCGACGATGTGGTGGCCGCCCTGGTCCGCCGGTTCACCAGCGACAGCCACGTGGAGTGGGTCCGCCTGCTCGACGAGGTGACCGCGGCGCCGTGCCGGTGGCCGGCACTGGAATCGACCGAGCAGACCGTCAACCGGCTGGTGCCCGACGAACAACCGGGTCGGGAGACGCTTCATGTGACCGTCGCCAATCTCGTTGCCCTGCTGTGGTTGTACCGCGACCCGCTGACCGTCCCGAACAGCCACTGGGACAAGCAGATTCACGACAGCTTCACCTCGTTGCGGAGCAACTTCACGGCGCGCGGGAACCGTGCGGCCCTCGTGGAGGCAGCCGAGCGCTTCAAACCCCCGGATGGACATTGACCTTCTTTCGCCAGGAGCGATGATGAGCTGGATTGGCAGGCCGTTCCGCCGGTTGCGGCTGTGGATGCGCAGACATCCTGTGCGAACCGGTCTGATCGGCATCGTTGTCCTGGCATGCGTTGCCGCGCTCATCGTTTTCTGGCCCAAGTTGTTCCCGCCGCAGTGCGGGCCGGGCATGTCCGCCAGCGGTGACGCCTGCATCGGCGTCGATCTGGCCAGTGGGCCGATCGTCAAGGGTGAGCCGGCCGAGATGGGTGTGTTGGAGGCCGATATCAAGGCCAACAACGACATCAGGACCAGCGACGGTCGGCCGTCCCAGGACTACATCTCGATCGTGCTGCTGCAGGACTTCTCGCCGGTCACGGGTGTGGACACCGTGTCCTACTCGGACTTTTACCCGGACATCCAAGGTGCCATCACCGCGGTGTGGCGGGCCAACCACACCGCGGCCGTGCAGGGCAGTCTGCCGAAGGTCAAGCTTTTTCTTGCCAACATGGGCAGCAAGAACGGGAACTGGTCCGAGGCGGTCGATCAGATCAAGGCCAACGCGCCAGGCAACCACATTACCTCGGTCATCGGGCTCGGCCAGAGCACCGACGCCACCCGGGCCGCCGCCGCGAAGATCGTCAACGACGCGCACCTGCCGGTGATCGGCGCGACGGTGACCGGCGACACGATGAACTTCTATCCCAACTCCACGAGGCGTAACAACGGTTTCTTCCGGGTGTCGCCGACGAACTCGGACACGGTCGCCGCGGCAACGCGGTACATCGCGAGCATCGAGCCCGATCAGTCGCATGTCGCGATCGTGCAGGACAACGCCCCCGGTGATGGCTACAACCAGACGCTCGCCAGTGCGGCCGACAGCGACATGCCATCGGCCCATCAGTTCCCCTTCACGTCGCCCACCACTCAGCCCACCGGAACCGAGCGCAACCCGGAACTCATCCAGCAGTTCTCCTTCCTCGTCCAGAACGTCTGTTCCGTCACGCCAAAGGTGATCTACTTCGCCGCCAGGGGCGCCGATCTCGGGGCGTTCGTGCAAACCTGGACGCAGACCGCCACAACGTGTGCCAACGGAGATATCACGATCATCACCGGCGACGACGGCGGAGCGGCCATCGACGATCCGGCCTTGCATCAAGCAGTGCGCGGCAGGCACGTGCGGGTGTTTTTCACCGCCGAGGCCAGCGCGGACGAATGGGGTCCGTGCCTGAGCTCCGGTCCGCGGGATCAGGCGCAATTCGACTACGACACGTTCCAGGAGGCATTCACCGGCCAGCCCGATGTCTGCCCTCCCCACCAGCACCTGGTCGCCGAGGACGGCGCTCTGCCGTTGTCCTTCGGCCTGCCGGACCTCCGCAGCGGTGAAGCCATCCTCACTCAGGACGCCGGTGCTGTCGCGATCACCGCCGCGCGCCGGGCGGACCTGGGCGCGGACAACGCGGGGGATGGCGGCATCGTGGTGCGTGACCCCAGCTCGCAGATCGGGCTCATCGAGGAGATGCGATGCACCAACAAGGTCCACGGTGCCAGCGGACTGATCCAGTTCAGCCCGAACGCGGCGGACTACGGCAACCCGATCGCCAAGCCGGTGCCGATCGTGGAGATCCACGCTGACGGGTCGACGACGACGGTGCCGGGCGCCGTGCCGAGCGATCCGGCCGCCACCTGCTGACCTCGCGTTATCGGCGGACAGCCTGCCCGTGCCCTGGCAGGTCGATAGGCTCCGGGCATGAGTCGGTTCGTTGACACGTTGGTGGCTACCGCTGCCGTATCTGACCGGGGGATCGTTACCGGGGAGCCCAAGGCGCCGCGCCGTCAGACGTGGGGGGAGATCCACTCGCAGGCGCTGCGGATGGCTGGGGCGCTGGTGGCCGGTGGGATGGCCCCCGGCTCGGCTGTTGCCGTGTTGGCTGCCGATCCGGCGTTGATCGCGCCCGCCGTGCAGGCCGTGTGGCTGGCCGGTGGCAGTGTCACGATGCTGCACCAACCGACGCCGCGCACCGACCTTGGCGAGTGGTCCGCGGACACCGTGCGCGTGCTGGACATGATCGGCTCGACCCTGGTCCTGCTCGGCGCCCCGTTCGACGCGCTCGCGCCCGTGCTGGACGAGCACGGTGTCGGCTACCGGATGCTGCCCGACCTGCTCGACGGCGCGCCGCTGACCGAGATCGTGCCGTCCGCCGAGGACGCGCCGGCCCTGTTGCAGCTGACCAGCGGCTCGACCGCCGATCCGAAGGCCGTCCGGATCACGCACGGCAACCTGATCGCCAACATCCGGTCGATGGCGCAGGCCGCCGCGCTGGAACCGGCGAAGGACACGATGATGTCCTGGCTGCCGCTGTTCCACGACATGGGCATGGTCGGCTTCCTCACGGTGCCGATGACGATCGGCGTCGAACTGGTCAAGGTGACCCCGGCGGACTTCCTGACGGGTCCATTGCTGTGGCCTGCGCTGCTGAGCAAGTACCGGGCCAACGTCACGGCCGCGCCCAACTTCGCCTACGCCATGGTCGGCCGCAGGATGGCCAAGACGGACGAGGTCTACGACCTGTCGCACATGCGGCTGGCGTTGAACGGCGCCGAGCCGATCGACGAGGCCGCCGTGGCCAATTTCGTGGCCGCAGGCGCCCGGTTCGGGATGCCGCCGGAGTGCGTGCTGGCCGCGTACGGCATGGCGGAGGCCACGCTGGCCGTCTCGTTCGGGCCACTGTTCAGCGGCCTGTCGCTGGACGTGATCGACGCGGACGAGTTGGAGGCCAACAACCGCGCGGTGCCCGCGTCGTCCGGGAACACGCGGGCGTTCTCGCTGCTCGGCCCGCCGTTGCCCGGCCTCGAGGTGACCGCCGTCGACGACAGCGGCAAGGTGCTGGGCGACCGGGAGGTGGGCGAACTGCGGGTCCGTGGCGCCGCCGTCACCCCCGGCTACCTCACGATGCAGGGCCCGATGCCCACCCAGGACGCCGATGGCTGGCTGGCCACCGGCGACCTCGGCTACTTGGTGGACGGCCAGGTGGTGGTGTGCGGGCGGCGCAAGGACGTGATCATCATGGGCGGCCGCAACATCTACCCCACCGACATCGAACGGGCCGCGTTGTCGGTGGACGGCGTCCGGGCCGGCAACGCCGTCGCCGTCCGGTTGGACGCCGGCACCCGGCGTGAACGGTTCGCCGTCGCGGTCGAGTCCACTTTGGCCGGTAACGAAGAAGCCGAACGCACGCTGACCAAGGAGATCACGTCGAAGGTGGTGGACGCGGTCGGCATGCGCCCGGTCGGCGTGTTCGTCCTACGTGCCGGCAGCCTGCCCAAGACCCCGTCGGGCAAGCTACGTCGTTCGGCTGCCGCGGCCTGGGTCAGCGAAAAGCTGCGTGGGTAGGAAAACCGTCAGTGGAAGGTGTTCTGGGCGGCTTCCAAGCCGTCGGCCAGCAGGGCCGTCGCGGCGTCGGCCGCCTTGTCGAGTATGAACGCCAACTCCTTGCGTTCGGTCGACGAGAAGTCGCGCAGCACGAAGTCGGCCGGGTCCATCCGGCCGGGTGGGCGGCCGATGCCGACCCGGACCCGGTAGTAGTCACGGGTGCCCAGTGACTGGGTGATCGAGCGCAGGCCGTTGTGCCCGTTGTCCCCGCCGCCCAGTTTCAGCCGGACCGCGTCGAACGGGATGTCCAGTTCGTCGTGGATCACGATCAGGAACTCCGGTGGGGCCTTGTAGAACCGGCACAGGCCGGCGACCGGCCCGCCGGACAGATTCATGAACGAGCGCGGCTTCGCCAGCACGACGGACCGACCGGCCAGGCGACCCGTCAGCACGTCCGCGCCGGACTTGTGGGACTTGAAGCGGCCACCGCCGATGCGGTCGGCCAGTTCGTCCAGCACCAGGAAACCGACGTTGTGCCGGTTCCCCTCGTACGCGGGACCGGGGTTGCCCAGACCCACGACGAGTGCGAGTTCTTCGCTCTCCATGGCCCGTGCGACTCCCGGTCCCGTGACGGCTCAGCCTTCGTCGTCGGACTCCGCGTCCTCGGCCGGCTCGGCGCCGCCCTCGGTCTCGCCTTCCATCTGCGCCTGCGTCGGGGCGACGGTCACGTTGACCACCAAGGCGTCCGGGTCGCTGCCCAGGGTGACGCCGTCGGGCAGCGTGAGCTGGCTCGCGACGATCTGCGTGCCGGCCTCGACGTCCTGAACGGAGACCTCGATCTGATCCGGGATGTGCAGTGCCTCCGCCTCGATCAGCACGGTCGACATCTCCTGGTTGACCAGCGTGCCGGAGGCGGCGTCGCCGTGCACCACGACCGGGACCTCCACCGAGACCTTCTCGCCGCTGCGGACCAGCAGCAGGTCGACGTGCTCGATGTAGTTCTTGATCGGGTGGGTGGTGACGGTCTTGGTCAGGGCCAGTTCGGTGCCGGACGAGTCGATGTCGAGCGTCAGGACAGCGTTCTGGCCGTGCTCACGGACTACACGGGCGAATTCGAGCGCCGGCAGGGCCAGGTGCTTCGGATCGGAACCGTGGCCGTAGAGCACCGCGGGAATCATGCCGGCGCGGCGGGTACGACGCGCGGCGCCCTTGCCGAACTCGGTGCGCGGCTCGGCGGCGAGACGGACCTCGGACACGGTGGTGCACTCCTTGAATGAGCGATGCGGACGGGGGTGACCGGGTGGAGCGGCGGTTACCTCAGGCGGCGGGTGCGCAAAGATCACGACAGCATGCGGCATCCCAGCCGCCGCGTCGATCACGCCGGGCACCAGGCCCGTCCTCGCCGAGGCAACCCGACCAGTGTAAGCCGACTGTCGGTTGGATGAACAACCGGGTTATGTGTGCGGCGGCAGAGCCTTGGTGTCCAGCTAGGCGTTTCCGTTGAAGAGGCTCGTCACCGAGCCGTCCTCGAAGACCTCCAGGATCGCCCTGGCCAGCAGGGGAGCGATCGACAGGACCGTCATGCCCGGGAACCGCTTCTCGTCCGGGATGGGCAGCGTGTTGGTGACGATCACCTCGCGGGCGCCGCATTCGGCCAGCCGCTGCGATGCCTCGCCGGACAGCACGCCGTGCGTCGCGGCCAGCACCACGTCCGCCGCACCCTCGTCCAGCAGTTGCCGGACCGCCTTGGCGATGGTGCTGCCGGTGTCGACCATGTCGTCGATCACCACGCACAGCCGGCCCCTGATCTCGCCGACCACCCGGTTGGCGACGACCTCGTTGGGCTTGAGCGGGTCGCGGGTCTTGTGGATGAACGCGATCGGCACGCCGCCGAGCTGGTCGGCCCACTTCTCCGCGAGCTTGGTGCGGCCGGAGTCCGGCGACACGACGACCATGTTCTCGCTGGGGTACATGGCCGCCACGTGCTGGGCCAGCAGGTTCTGCGCGAACAGGTGGTCCACCGGGCCGTCGAAGAAGCCCTGGATCTGGGCGGTGTGCAGGTCCACGGTCATGATCCGGTCGGCGCCCGCCGTCTTGAACAGGTCGGCGATCAGCCGTGCGGAGATCGGTTCGCGGCCCTTGTGTTTCTTGTCCTGCCGCGCGTACGGGTAGAACGGCATGATCACGGTGATCCGCTTGGCGCTGGCGCGTTTGAGCGCGTCCACCATGATCAGCTGCTCCATGACCCACTGGTTGATCGGCGCGCAGTGGCTCTGGATCACGAACGCGTCGCTGCCGCGAACCGATTCCTCGAACCGGACGAAGATCTCGCCGTTGGCGAAGTCGTAGGCGGACTGCGGGGTGATGGTGACGTCGAGGTGCTTGGCGACCTCCTCGGCCAGTTCGGGATGCGCCCGGCCGGAGAAGAACATCAGGTGTTTCTTCGGTGTCGATGTCTTGGGGGTCATGTTCGGAGGTCCTCGCCCTTGTCGTCGCCGGCGGCCGATGCGTCCAGCGCCCGTTGCGCTGCCTCGGCGCTGGCCGTGCCCGCGCGTCGTCGGATCACCCAGTTCTCGATGTTGCGTTGTGGGCCGCCGGACACCGCCAGCGCGCCCGGCGGCACGTTGCGCCGCAACACGGTGCCCGCGCCGCTGTACGCGCCGTCGCCAACGGTGATCGGAGCCACGAACATGTTGTCGCTACCGGTGCGCACGTGCGAGCCGACGACACTGCGGTGCTTGTGCACACCGTCGTAGTTGACGAACACGCTGGCCGCACCGATGTTGCTGTACTCACCGATGGTGGCGTCCCCAACGTAACTCAGGTGCGGCACTTTGGTGCCCGCCCCGATCTCGGAGTTCTTGACCTCGACGAACGTGCCGATCTTGCCACCATCGCCCAACCGGGTGCCCGGCCGCACGTAGGCGAACGGCCCGACGGTGGCACCGGGGCCGATCCAGGCACCGGAGCCGTGCGTGCGGACGACCGTGGCGCCCGCGCCGACCGTGACGTCGGTGAGCGTGCTGTCCGGCCCGATCTCGGCGCCCTCGCCGACCACGGTCACGCCGCGCAACTGCACGCCGGGCGCCAGCACCACGTCCCTGGCCAGCTCGACATCGGCGTCCAGCCACGTCGTCGACGGGTCGATCATGGTCACGCCGGCCCGCATCCACCGCCGCACCAGCCGACGATTCAACTCGGCGCCGAGGCCGGCCAGCTGGACCCGGTCGTTGACACCCTCGACCTGCCACACGTCCGTGCAGGCCAGCGCGCCGATCGTCCGTCCGTCCGCGCGCGCGATGGCCAGCACGTCGGTGAGATACAGCTCACCCTGGGCGTTGTCGGTGGACAGCTTGGCCAGCGCGTGCCGCAGCACGGCCGCGTCGAATGCGTACACGCCCGAGTTGATCTCAGGGATCGCCCGCTGCGCCGGGGTGGCGTCGGCCTGCTCGACGATTCCGGTCACCACGCCGCTGTCGTCCCGGATGATCCGGCCGTAGCCGGTCGGGTCGGCCACCACGGAGGTCAGCACCGTGGCGCCGTAGCCGCCGTCGGCGTGCGCGGCGAGCAGGCCGCTCAGGGTGTCCGTGGTGAGCAGCGGCACGTCGCCGTAGCTGACCAGCACCGTGCCGGCCAGGCCGGCGGGCAGTTCGGCCAGCGCGCAGGACACCGCGTGGCCGGTGCCGCTCTGGTGCTCCTGGAATGCCACGGTGATGGGGACTCCCGTGGTCTTGGTCACTTCGGTGAGGTGCTCGGTGACCTGCTCGCGGCCGTGGCCCACCACCACGACCAGGTGGTCGGGCTCGACGCCGGCGACCGCGCGCACCGCGTGGTCCACCAGGGTGCGGCCGGCGATGCGGTGCAACACCTTCGGGATGGCCGAGCGCATCCTGGTGCCCTCACCGGCCGCCAGGATGATCGTGCTCACCGGACCTGGCGGTTTCGTGAGTTGGTTGGTCCCGCCGTTGGGCATCGAGGAACTCCTCGTGGTCAGGGCGCTGGTGCTCCGGTCACGCCGCCGGCACGGCCACACCCGTTACCGGCGGCGTTGGCCGGCCGGTGCGGGAGAGGTGCCGAGGCGGTGCGTCGATCCTACGGGGCATCCGGCAGGACCCACGTCCGGCCGGTCGCCAGCTCCGACCTGTCGGCGCCGTCGGCGCCGTTGTCGTTGTCGCCCGCGTCGTCCCTGGTGACCGGCTGCGGTTCCGTGGTGACCGAGTTGCCACCGGAGCGCTTGGCCAGGTACATCGCGGCGTCGGCGCGGGCGAGCACCGAGGCCGGGGTCTCGTTCGGGCGCACCGCGACGACGCCCACCGACAGGGTGACGCCACGCGACAGGTCCAGCGGCAGGTTCGCGACCGCGCGGACGGCCCGGTTCAGCGCGGCCTCCGCCGCGCTCAGCGGGGCGCCGGGCAGCACGGCCACGAACTCGTCACCGCCGTAGCGGGCCACCATGTCACCGCCGCGCAGCGTGTTGCGCAACGTGCTGGCCACCACGCGCAGCACGTCGTCGCCCTCGGCGTGCGACGACCGGTCGTTGACGCCCTTGAACCCGTCCAGGTCGACCAGCGCGATCGCCACCGGCGTGGTGGCCCTCGTCGCGACCAGCAGGTTGAGTTGCTGGTCCAGCGCGCGGCGGTTGGCGAGGCCGGTCAGCGGGTCCTGCATGGCCTGCGCCGCGACCGTGCCGTGGGTCTTGGTCAGCCGGGTGTGCTCGCGCCGGGTGGACAGGGTGGCCTGCCGGGAGTCCTGGGTGGTCCACAGCGCGGCTTCCAGTTCGGCGACGTAGTCCTCCAGCGCGGTGATGGTCATCTCGCCGCCGTCCGGACCGGACAGTTGGGCGAACTCCCGCGCCAGGGACAGCTTCAACACCTGCTGGGACGTGTCGCCGGCCAGTTGGTCGCGCATGTCGACGAGTGTGCCGAGCGCGTCCTCGATCCGGCCGGCCGCGGCGAGACAGCGGGCCAGCGCGACGGTCAGGATGAAGATCTCGTACTGCCACGGCCCTTCGGCCAGCAGCCGGTACAGCCGGTCCAGATGTTCCCCGCCGGGCTCGGCGAGGGCGTGCGCCGCGCCCAGCACGCCGATCTGGTCGGCGGCGGGCCTGCTGGTGTCCCTGGGGAACAGCGACTGGGCGAACGGGCCCTCCGCGGCCGTCGCCATGGCGGACGCGGTCGCGATCCGTTCGCGGGCGGCGCGGTCGTCGCCGATCCGTTCCAGCCGCAGCGCCCAGGCCAGCTGCAGGCGGACCCGGTTGAACAGGTGCACCGAGATCTCGTGCGGCCCGCCGCCGGACTGGACGACCTTGTCCGCGCGGGCCATCGCCCGGTCGGCCTCTTCGTAGACACCGAGTTCGATCAGCGCCTGTGCGATGTCCACCAGCACGCCGGACAGCGTGCGCTGCGCGTCCCTCGGCCCGGCCAGCCGCCCGGCCAGCGAGTCGTCGTCCAGGATCGCCAGTGCGTGCGCGATCTCGGTGATGGCCTCGTCCTCCCGGCCGGCCAGCAGGCACCGCCGGCCCCACAGCGCGTGCGCGCTGGCCTCCATCACCACGAGGTTGTGCCGGCGGGCGTGTTCGAGCAGCTCCTCCAGCAGCGGCTCCATGCTCATCCAGAGGTCCGCGCCGGCGACCACCCTGGCGATCAGGGCACTGCGCAGCAGCAGCGCCACCGTCATCGGCTCCGCCCTGCGGCGGGTCTCGACCAGCAGTTCGTCGAGTTCCTCGACGATGTCGCGCTGGGTGTCCCTGTCGCTGCGCTGGGCGACCGCGACCAGTTCCCGTGCCCTGCCCAGCAGCCACGCCTCGGAGATCTCACCGTACGAGGGTCCGGAGGGTGCGCCGGACTGTCCGGCCGGCGATTCGTCGACCGGGGCGCTGTCCACCCCGTCAGTCAGGGCGGTACCCCCGTCCGGTGTCAGTGGCGGCATCATCGTCCAGGTGGTCCTTATTGTCCTGCTCCGCCGCCAGGATTCGAACCTGGACCATCGGAACCAAAATCCGAGGTGCTGCCTTTACACTACGGCGGATCGAGCGGCTGGTGACCTGGTCGCCACCCGCTCCACGTTAAACATGGTGACATGGCCCGGTCAGGTCGGTTTGCGCCGGGCGGTGTACTGGCTCACCGGCACGGTCGCGATGCCGGACCCAGCATGCCCACCGGTCCGTACGAATACCACATGTGCGCCCCCGGCATCCATCGATTGGCTCTGGCATGTTGGGGAGTACCCACCTTACGATTCCGTAGGTTACGGTGGCGTAGGTAAGGTTCCCCTAAGACGGTGAGGTACACATGACGAGCACCCTCGGCGTGACGGAGCAGACCACACCCGGTGGGGCCAAGCCGATCATCGTGGGACGGCGACACGCCTGGTCGCAGTTCTCGGTCTACGTGTTCGTGCTGGTCCCGATGATCGCGCTGGTCGCGGCCGTCCCCCTGGCCTGGGGGTGGGGCCTGAACTGGATCGACGTGGTGCTGGCCGTCGCGTTCTTCTACCTGTCCGGCCTCGGTGTGACGATCGGCTACCACCGGTACTTCACGCACAGCTCGTTCAAGGCCAAGCGCTGGCTGCGGGTGGTGCTCGCGCTGGCCGGCAGCATGGCGGTCCAGGGACCGCCGATCATCTGGGTCGCCGACCACCGTCGGCATCACGCGTTCTCCGATCGTGATGGTGACCCGCACTCGCCGTGGCTGTTCGGCACGTCCCCGGTCGCCATCGCCAAGGGCTTCTGGCACGCGCACATGGGCTGGCTGTTCGACCGGGACACCACCAACAAGCAGCGTTTCGCGCCGGACCTGTTGGCGGACAAGGATATTGTTCGGGTGAACGGCCTGTTCCCGCTGGCCACGGCGGCCACCCTGCTGCTGCCCGCGTTGATCGGCGGCCTTGTCACGTGGTCGTGGTGGGGCGCGCTCACCGCGTTCTTCTGGGGCAGCCTGGTCCGGATCGCGGTGCTGCACCACGTGACGTGGTCCACGAACTCGATCTGCCACATGATCGGCGAGCGCCCGTACGCGGCGCGGGACAAGTCGGCCAACTTCTGGCCGCTGGCGATCCTGTCGTTCGGCGAGTCGTGGCACAACCTGCACCACGCCGACCCCACGTGCGCCCGGCACGGCGTCGGGCGGGGTCAGATCGACACGTCCGCCCGGATCATCTGGATCTTCGAGAAATTCGGCTGGGTGCACGACGTGCGCTGGCCGACCCCGCAGCGGCTGGCGAGAATCGCCAGCAAGTGAGGTTGCTCCTTGAGCACTGTCAAGCCGGTCGTCCGGGTTCGGATGACCGGCACACAGCGCCGCCAGCAGTTGCTGGACGTGGCGCGCGCCCTGTTGGCCGAGAAGGGTTTCGAGGCCACATCCGTCGAGGAGATCGCCCACCGTGCCGCGGTGAGCAAGCCGGTGGTGTACGCACATTTCGGTGGTAAGGAAGGCATCTACGCGGTCGTGGTGGACCGCGAGATGCGACGGGTGCTCGACCTGATCGAGTCGGCCCTGGCCGAGCCGGGGCATCCCAAGCGCCTGATCGAGCGGGCCGCGCAGGCCTTTCTGGCCTATGTGGACGAATACCCGGACGGATTCCGGATCCTGGTAAGGGATTCCCCGGTGGCCAGTTCGACCGGCACGTTCTCCAGTCTGTTGGGGGACATCGCCAGCCAGGTCGAGCACCTGCTCGGGATGCACTTCGAGCACTACGGATACGACCCGAGACTGGCGGCCGTGTACGCGCAGGCAATGGTCGGGATGGTCGCGCTGACCGGCCAGTGGTGGCTGGACGCGCGCACGCCGTCCCGCGACGAGGTGGCGGCGCACGTGGTCAACCTGGCGTGGAACGGCCTGTCACACCTGGACCACAACCCCCGCCTGTAGCGCTGGCCCGACGTTGACATATACCATGCGCGCTTATAATCTGCGTGCATGGCAACCTACGAGTACGAACACAGCGTCCACACCACCGCCACCCCGGCCGCGATCTACGCACTCTGGGCCGACACGCCGAACTGGCCTGCCTGGGACACCTCCGTGACAGCCGTCGACCTCGACGGCCCGTTCGTCGAAGGCGCGACCGGCACGATGCACCTGGCCGACCAGCCGCCCGTGTCGTTCCGGCTGACCGCGGTTGCGGCGGGTATCGGATTCGTCGACGAGACCGAGATTCCCGGCGCGGTGCTGCGCTTCCACCACCGGGTCGCGGCCCTGCCGGGCGGCGGTGCCGTCGTGACCCATCGGGTCCAGATCGAGGGTGACGCCGGCTTCGTGTCGGAGTTGGGCCCGGCCGTCACGTCGGACGTTCCCGAGGCCATGGCCGGGCTGGTCGTGCTCGCGGAGCGCGTGGCTGCGGCATCCTCGACGGCATGAGCATGCCACCCGCCGCCGGTGGGCCGGTGTTTCGCTGGCACGCCGATGAGAGCGCCGGCCTGTTGTTGTGGCAGGTGACCCTGGCCTGGCAGCGGGCCATGCGCGCGGCGCTCGAACCGCACGACCTCACGCACGTGCAGTTCGTGCTCCTGACGTCCGCGTGGTGGCTCGGCGAACACGAGGAACCGCCCACGCAGCAACGGATCGCCGAGCACGCCGGCACCGACGTGATGATGACCAGCCAGGTCCTGCGCCGGCTGGCCGCCCGCCAGCTGATCAGCCGCGAACTGGACGACCGGGACGCGCGGGCGCGGCGCATCGTGCTGACCGAGGGCGGCCGGGCGGTGCTCACCGGTGCGCTGTCGGATGTCGAGGCCACCGACGCCGAGTTCTTCGCCGCGCTCGGCGCCGACGCCCCGGTGTTCCTGCGCGGCCTGACCGCGTTGCGTGACGACCACCGGTAGCGTCGAGGTGTGGACCAGCTGCGACTGACCATCAGCGACCGGATCGCCATCCTCACCATCGACCGCCCCGAGCGGCGCAACGCCCTGAGCTACGAGATGTGGTCGGTGTTACCGGAGTTGATGGCGCAGGTCCGGGCCGCACCCGAGGTGCGGGTGCTCGTGGTCCGTGGCATGGAGCACTTCTCGGCAGGCGCGGACATCAGCGAGTTCGCCACGCTGCGCAGGGGCCCGTCGGGCGCCCGGCGCTACGGCGACGCGGTGCACGCGGGGGAGCGCGCCATCGCCACGCTGCCGTTGCCCACCATCGCGGCCGTCACGGGCTTCTGCATCGGCGGCGGCTGCGAGGTCGCGCTCGCGTGCGACCTGCGGCTGGCCGCCGACAACGCGCGGTTCGGTATCACCCCGGCCAAACTCGGCATCGTCTACAACTTCACGTCCACCCGACAGCTGGTGCAGGCGGTCGGCCCGGCATGGGCCAAACAGATCCTGTTCAGCGGCGACCTGTTCGACGCGGCAACCGCGTTGCGGATCGGCCTTGTCAACGAGATCCATCCGCTGGACACGTTGGACGAGCGGGTGTTCGGACTCGCCGCCCGCATCGCGTCCAGGGCCCGAGTGAGCGTGCACGGCGCCAAACAGATCATCAACCGAATCAACACCGGCCAGTCCTCGGCGGACGACGAGGTTCGGGAACTGTACGACGCGGCCGTACTCAGCGCCGAATACACTGAAGGCGTAGAAGCCTTCCTCGCCAAACGCGACCCCAAGTTCTAGGACTGCGCCGACTCGACCGGGTGAAGTGGAGCAGGAAGGCTGGGAAACCAGCCCGAACTGTCAGCACCCCGCCCCTAGCGTCCGTACCGAAACAGCCCGGAAATAGTCAAGGCCCCGGTGATCTATCGCTACCAGGGCGACAGGGAACTGTCCGGGGCTCTCGCAGAAAAGCATACCAGAGAGGACGACCGAGTGCGGGACGAAGCAGGGCTTGCGGTGGGTCGCTGGAATGGGTGCGGGGCTGGCTCTCAGTGCCGCGCCTCGCGCCTTACGAGGCGGCGGCTGGTCCCGCTGGTGCGTTGGACCTTTACGCATGGAACTGTCGCGCCAGCACAGCCTTGTTCGAGTTGATCGGCTGGTTCGAGGTCGCCTGGCGGAACAACATCGATCGCGCGATCTGTGCCGGACGCCGACCGAACATGCCGCATTGGCTCTTCGATAGGTCATTTCCGCTGCAACCAACTACCTGGGCGAAGGTGGCCAAGGCGATCAAGAGTGTCCGGCGCGGCGCGAGTCAGCTGACTGCCGGACAAGTGATCGCCGAACTGTCGCTCGGCTTCTGGCGGTTCACCGCGAGCGGCTACCGGCAGACAGTGTGGCTGAGCTTCCTCAGCCACGCGTTTCCGCACGCGCCACGCCGGCCGCGTCCGGCCGACATGGATCGTCAGTTGGATGCGATTATCAAGCTGCGCAACCGGATCGCGCATCATGAGCCGTTGGGGTCGGTGGCGCAGGTGTGCCGCAGGGTTGAGGACATGTTGGCGATCGGCTCGTGGATCAGTCCGGAGATGGCCCAGTGGTGGCGGGATCGGACGTCGGTGTGGCGGGTCCTGGGCGGGCGGCCGCTCGCTGAGTCAGCGCCACCAGGGGCGGTGGCGTTGGGCGGCGACCGTGCCGGCTGGTTCGACGAGTTCGTCCAGACGCAGGGTTACGTGTCGTAAGTGTTCGCCCACCCACAGGGTCCAGGACAGGTCCGGTACCGATGCGCCGTCCGGTGTGGTGGGGAGTTGGAACTCCGGTGGGGACAGGATCGGGACGCCGCCGTGGTTGGTGCGGTCCAGGCGGGAGGCCAGGTGGTCGTACCACGCCGCCAACTGCGCGGCCAGGTCGCCGAGCATGACGCGCATCGGGTCCGGTGCCAGTTCTGGGTGGGGTAGGCCGGCCAGGGAGTGTGCGGTCAGGCGGGCCCGCAGGGCGCCCGCGGACAGGCGCCACAGGTTTTCCTTCGGTATTCGTTTGGCGCCCTGTTCGGCCAGGAAACCGCGCACCGCGTCGTCGAGGCGGACGCCTGCGGTGATTGCCGAGATCGCGGTTGGGGGCTCGTCGCGTAGGCCGAGGGCCCAGTGGGCCGCGTCGGACAGGTAGGCGCCGCCGGAACGGAAGGCGTCGGCCAGGTCGTCGGCCACCAGGGAACCGGCGCCGCGTGGCCAGAACAGGACGCCGACCACCAGGCTCACCGCGCAGCCGATGGCCACGTCCTCGATTCGCAGCACGCCGATCTGCCAGCCGACCGGGACCAGCAGGTTGAACAGGACCGACACCACCACCGTGAACGCGGCCTGGCCGGCGGCGAACGGCAGCACACCGGGCGCGTAGGCCGCGACGAGGACCGCGACGGGCAACGCCGTCCACAGTGCACCGGCGCTGGTGCCGATCACCAGCAGCAGCAACGCGCCGATGACGAAACCGACGACCGTGCCCAGTAATGCGCGCAACGCGGTCGCGCCGGTCGACGCGGCGTTGGTGCGCAACACCGACAACGTGCCCAGCACGACCCAGAACCCGTGCTGCACACCGGTCGCGTCGGCAACGGCGATGGCCGCGGCAAGGGCCACCGCGCCGCGCACGCTGTTGAGGAACCACACCGAGCGCAGGCTGGCGTGCCGGGACACCACGCTGGCCGCCGCGGTCAACCGGGCCACCCTGCGTTCGGACAGCTCGACCTCGGGTGCGCCGTACCAGCGGCGGCGGCCGCCGGACACGATCGACGGGTCGGCTCGGTGGGCGGCGATCAGGGCGTCGGCCATGGCGGTGTGCGCGGCGACCGCGGCGGTGCGGGCGTGGAAGGACAGGTGCACCGCGTCGGTGTAGCCATCGCTGCGTTGGCACAGCTGTTCCAGGTGGGCCGCGCTCGCGGTCAGGCTCCGTTCCAGCTTGGCCAGGTCGGGTTGGGCCGGTTCGCCGGACACCAGTGCGGCGACGTCCCGCAGTGCTGTGGCGGTGTCGGTCAGGAGTTCGCGTTCGATGTCCTCGACGTGGCTCAGGTCACGGTATTCGTGCAGGCTGTCGTTGATCACCGACGTGCACCACTCCAGCAGGCCCACCAGGCTGTCCAGCGCCTGGTCGGCGGTGGCCAGGCCGGTCGGGCGGTACGGGGTCGCGGTGAACGCGGCAAGGAGCTGGTGCTTGGCCTCGATCGAGGATTCCCGGTGCGACGGCAAGGTTTCACCGTGCAGCGCGGCGTCCAGTTGGTCGGCAAGGGCGCGGGCGCTGGTGGCGGCCGCGTTGCGCAGTTGTTGGCCGGGCAGGCGTGGGGAGAACAGCAGCACCGCCGCCGGTGCCGACGATCGACGCCAGCCACCAGCCCTCCAGCCGCGCCGGGATCGTGCTCATCGCGGCGGACGATGTGGCGGGCAACACATACGCCAACAGCGCGGCGGTGCTGGCGGACGCGGCGTTCGGGCCCGCGATGCCGGCGAACAGCACGCCGAACACCACGGGAATGGTGATCAACGTCGCCAGGACCGGTGACGGGCTGACCGCCGTGCCGATGACCAGCAACAAGCTGCTGGCGACCGCGAGGCCGAGGTGCGCGAGCAGCTTGTCGCGCCGACGACCGCCGAACGACGCCATCACGAGCGTGGCGAATCCGCCGAACGCGGTGAACGTGGCCAGTTGCAGATCACCGACCACCTCGTACGTCAGCGCGAACAGGCCGGGCACCACCACCGTGGCCCGCACCGCGCGCATCGCGGCCGGCTTCGACCACACCGGCAGCCACGTGGGCCGGGTGCGGTCGCGTTGCTGAGGTCGCAGCCGTGATCGGGACGGCGGCGCGGGCGCGGTCGTGGACATCGTTCGAGCATATGGGGTGTGCGACGGATCGATCGAGCTGAATTGGCGGCCTGTGGACAACTGCTCCGAGATCGGGCGACCTAACATAGTGTCCGCTATCACTCACGCACGGTCAGCGTCGGGTGGCTAGGCTGGCCGGCATGGCCAAGATCGTGGTGTTCGGTGCGGGCGGGCAGTCGGCACGGGCGTTCATCCAGGAAGCGTCCTGGCGCGGTCATCAGGTCACCGGCGTGGTGCGCGATCCCGACAGGTACACCGACCTCGACGTCCCGGCCGTCAAGGGCGACGCGGCCGACGCCGACGCGGTGGCCGACCTGGCTGCCAAGCACGACGTGGCGCTGAGCGCGGTGAACCTGCCGCCCGACGGGCCGGACTCGTTCTACGTCGACGTCACCACCGCCCTGCTCGACGGCCTGGCCAGGGCCGGGGTCGGCCGGCTGCTGCTGGTCGGCGGCGCCGGCAGCCTCGAGGTCGCGCCGGGCACCCGGCTGATGGACCTGCCGGACTTCCCGGTGGCGTTCCAAGCCGGCGCGCACGCACATGTCCGGTCCTTGGAACTTTTGCGCGAGGTCGACACGCCGGTGGACTGGGTCTACGTCAGCCCGGCCGCCTACTTCGATCCGGCCGGCCAACGGACCGGCAGTTACCGGATCGGCGCGGACCAACTCCTGACCAACCCCGAGGGCGACAGTCACATCTCGTACGCCGACTTCGCGATCGGCCTGGTGGACGAGATCGAGACACCCCGATTCCACCGCACGCGGGTCACGTTCGCCGACTGACCGCACGGGCTCCAGCAGCCGCGACGGGCTGACTCGGCCGCGTGTCACACCCGGGCCGTAGGGTGGTGAGCGAGAACCCCTCCCGGCGGCTCGTCCCGGGCAGGGGTCTGTCCGTGTCGCCACGCCAGGGGAGTCATCGTCGTGCCCACTGTTGGACCCCCACTGTTGGATGGACCACTGTCCGGCCTGCTGCGTGCCGTGCTGCCCGACGCCGGGCTTCGTGCCGTGGTCGAGCATGCCGGCACGGGTCTGCTCGAACTCGAAGGTCCCAACGCCGCCCGGCCACTGGTCGCCGCCGCACTGGCCGCACCGGCCGAGATCGGCGGCGCCGACCGGCCGGTGCTCATGGTCACGGCGACCGGCCGGGTCACCGAGGAACTGACGTCGGTGCTGAGTGACCTGCTGGGCGCTGACGCCGTCGTGTCGTTCCCGAGCTGGGAAACCCTGCCGCACGAACGATTGTCGCCGCGCGCGGACACGGTCGGGCAACGGCTCGCGGTGCTGCGCAGGCTGGCGCATCCCGAAGAACATCCGGCCGGGCCGCTGCGGGTCCTGGTGACGACCGTGCGCAGCCTCATCCAGCCGCTCGCGCCCGGCCTCGGCGAACTGGCGCCGGTACACCTGGAAGTGGGCGCCGAGCACGACTTCGAGCAGGTCGTCGCACGGCTGGCGGAACTGGCCTACGCGCGGGTGGACATGGTGGAGAAGCGCGGCGAGTTCGCCGTGCGCGGCGGGATCCTGGACTTGTTCCCGCCGACCGCGGAACACCCGGTGCGGGTGGAGTTCTGGGGCGACGAGGTGTCCGAGATCCGCGCCTTCGCCGTTGCCGACCAGCGGTCGCTGCCCGGCGAGATCGCCGACGTGGTCGCGACGCCGTGCCGGGAACTGCTGCTCACCGAGGACGTGCGCGCCCGCGCCGCCGAACTGGCCGCCGAACACGAGGCCGACGCGCAGTTGGCCGAGATGCTGACGAAACTGGCCGAAGGCATTCCCAGCGAGGGCATGGAGGCGCTGATCCCGGCGCTGTGCGCGGGCGAGATGCGGCTGCTCACCGACGCGATGCCCAGTGGCGCGCACGTCGTGGTCGCCGACCCGGAGAAGGTCCGCGCCCGCGCGCACGACCTGGTCCGCACCGGGCAGGAGTTCCTCGAGGCGTCCTGGATGGCGGCGGCAGGCGGCGGCCGGGCACCGATCGACCTCGGCGCGTCGGCCTACCGCTCACTGGCCGACGTGGCAACGCATGCCAGGGAAACCGACCGTCCATGGTGGACACTGTCGCCGTTCACCAGCGAGGACGCCGACGTGCTACGGCTGGACCTGCGGCCGGCCGAGGCCTACCGGGGCGAACTGCCACGCGCGTTCGTGGACCTGCGGGCGCACGTGGCCACCGGCGGGACCGCGGTGCTCGTCGTACCCGGCGCCGGCACCGCGCAGCGCGCCGTGGAACAGCTGCGGGACGCCGACGTGCCGGCGGTGCTGGCCGAACACGGCCTGACCGAACGACCCGAGCCGGCCCTGGTCACGGTGACGCGCGGCAGCCTGGAAGACGGATTCCTGGCCCCGGCACTGGGTTTCGTCGTCCTCACCGAGACCGACCTGACCGGCGGCCGCAGCGGCACGTCCACAAGGGACATGCGACGCAGCCTGCCGAGCAGGCGCCGCAACGCCGTCGATCCGTTGGCGCTCAAGCCGGGCGACCACGTGGTGCACGAGCAGCACGGCATCGGCCGCTACGTGGAGATGGTGCGGCGCACGGTGGCCGGCGCGACCCGCGAGTACCTGGTGCTGGACTACGCGCCGAGCAAACGCGGCCAGCCCGGCGACCGGCTGTTCGTGCCGACCGACCAGCTCGACGAGATCTCCCGCTACGTCGGCGGCGAACTGCCCACCCTGAACCGGCTCGGCGGCTCGGACTGGAGCAACACCAAGGCGAAGGCGAAGAAGGCGGTCAAGCAGATCGCCGCCGAACTGGTGCAGCTGTACGCCGCCCGGCAGTCCGCGCCCGGACACGCGTTCGGGCCGGACACGCCGTGGCAGAGCGAACTGGAGGACGCGTTCCCGTTCGCCGAGACGCCCGACCAGCTCGCGGCGATCGACGAGGTCAAGGCCGACATGCGCAAGCCGGCCCCGATGGACCGGGTGATCTGCGGCGACGTCGGCTACGGCAAGACCGAGATCGCGGTGCGCGCGGCGTTCAAGGCGGCGCAGGACGGCAAGCAGGTCGCCGTGCTCGTGCCGACCACACTGTTGGCCCAACAGCACCTCAACACGTTCGGCGAGCGGATGCAGCCGTTTCCGGTGACCATCAAGGGCTTGTCCCGGTTCACCGACAAGCTGGAGTCCGAACAGACGATCGCGGGGCTGGCCGACGGCACGGTGGACATCGTGATCGGCACGCACCGCCTGTTGCAGACCGGCATCCGCTGGAAGGACCTCGGCCTGGTCGTCGTGGACGAGGAACAGCGGTTCGGCGTGGAGCACAAGGAACACATCAAGGCGCTGCGGACGCATGTCGACGTGTTGACGATGTCCGCGACGCCGATCCCGCGCACGCTGGAGATGAGCCTGGCCGGCATCCGCGAGATGTCCACCATCCTCACCCCGCCCGAGGAACGGCACCCGATCCTGACCTACGTCGGCGGCTACGACGACAAGCAGGTCGGCGCCGCGATCCGCCGCGAACTGCTGCGCGACGGCCAGGTGTTCTACGTGCACAACCGGGTCTCGTCGATCGAGAAGGCGGCACGTCGGCTACGGGAACTGGTGCCGGAGGCGACCATCGTCACGGCGCACGGCCAGATGAACGAGGACCGGCTGGAGAAGATCATCCAGGGCTTCTGGGAACGCGAGCACGACGTGCTGGTGTGCACCACGATCGTCGAGACAGGCCTGGACATCTCGAACGCGAACACGCTCATCGTGGAACGCGGTGACCTGCTCGGACTGGCGCAGCTGCACCAGTTGCGCGGCCGCGTCGGCCGTGGCCGGGAACGCGGCTACGCCTACTTCCTGTACCCGCAGGAGGCGCCGCTGACCGAGACCGCGCACGACCGGCTGGCCACCATCGCGCAGAACACCGAGCTGGGCGCCGGTATGGCCGTGGCCATGAAGGACCTGGAGATCCGTGGCGCCGGCAACATCCTGGGCGCCGAGCAGTCCGGTCACATCGCCGGTGTCGGGTTCGACCTGTATGTGCGGCTGGTCGGTGAGGCGGTGGACGCGTTCCGCCGGCACGCCGGTGCCGATGGCGTCGACACCGACGACGAACTGGCCGAGGTGCGGGTCGACCTGCCGGTGGACGCGCACATCCCGCACGACTACGTGCCCGGCGAACGATTGCGGTTGGAGGCGTACCGGAAGATCGCGCTCGCCGCCGACCCGGCCGGCCTGGCCGCGGTGCTGGAGGAACTGGTCGACCGGTACGGTGCGGCGCCGGCCGCGGTGGAGAACCTGTTGGCGGTGGCGGCGTTCCGGCAGGTCTGCCGGGCGCACGGGGTGACGGAGGTGGCCACGCAGGGCAGCAACATCCGCTTCGCCCCGCTGCCGCTGCTGGACTCGCAACTGGTGCGGTTGAAGCGCCTGTACCCCAAGGCGCTCTACAAGCCGGTCGCGAACACCGTCTCGGTGCCCCGCCCGACCGAGGGTCCGGCCGGCGGCCGGCTCGGCGCACCGCCGCTGCGCGATCGTGAGCTGCTGGACTGGGCTCGGAAACTCCTTGAATCACTTGCCGGCGTGCCCGCAACGGTGGGCTGAATCGGTTGCGGGACAACGTTTTTCAAAGGTGATCAGACCACTGACACCATTGGTAAGGTGTGAAAAGAGTGACATTCAAGACGTCGGAATGTGTTCGAGTGCATCACCCGAGTCCGCTACGTCGTAGTCCAAAGGGGTGAATGGGCGGTCCGACGAGTGGATGTAGCTGTGGTTGTTCGAAGCAAACCACTACCCTCCTGGGGGGACCGGATGCGGTTGCATCGATGAGGTGTGGGAGCGCGCGGTGACCGAACAGCTCGACTGGGTGCCAAGCCACGTCGACATCGCGGTGCCGAGCGCGGCGCGGCTCTACGACTATCTGCTCGGTGGCGCCCACAACTTCGCGGCCGATCGCGCACTGGCCGACCGTTTCCTTGCCGCCCAACCGAATGCGAAGAACATCGCGCGGCTCAACAGGGACTTTCTGCGCCGCGCGGTGCTGTTCATGGTGGCGGCGGGCATCCGGCAGTTCCTCGACGTCGGCTCCGGCATCCCGACCGTGGGCAACGTGCACGAGGTGGCGCAGCAGGCGGCATCGGACGCGCGCGTTGTCTACGTGGACTACGAGGACGTCGCGGTCGAGCACAGCCGACTCATCCTGCGGGACAACGAACTCGCCGCCATCGTGCCGGCCGACCTGACGCGTCCCGCTGATGTGCTCGGCGCACCGGATACCCGCCGGTTGCTCGATTTCGGCCAGCCAATCGGCCTACTGATGGTCGGTGTGTTTCATTTCGTCTTCCCGGACAAGGATCCTGGGGGTATCGTGCGCCGCTATCGAGACGCGCTGGCACCCGGCAGTGCACTGGCCGTCTCGCACTTCACCAGCGATCTGATGCCGACGGAAATGGCCGGCATCGTCGAGGTGATGAAGAGCAGCAGGGATCCGATCCACCCACGCAGCCGGGAGGAGATCGTGGCACTGTTCGCCGGTTTCGACATCATCGATCCCGGTGTGGTGCCGACCCCGCTCTGGCATCCGCACGGCCCACTCGCGCCGGACGACGACCCGGACCGGGCCGGCATCCTGGCCGGCGTCGGCCGTAAGCCGTAGCCGCGGCGGCACGAACCATGTCGAGCCCGTCCCCAACCCGCCGAAACCGTCTACGGAGCATGAGTACAACATCGTCCGAACCGTCCGACCGTGAACCGTTCACTCGGTCCACGCTGGTGGCGGCATGGCTGCGGGCGCTCGCACCGACCGGCTTCACCGCGTTGCCACGGTCGGACCTCGAGGAACTCATCACCACGCACGTGACCGCGATGGCGGACGGCCTCGCGGCGCGGCCGTTGTCGGCCATGCCGGCGCAGCGGGCGGGTGCCGCGCTGATCAGGGCGAGTTTCACCGACGCGGAGTGCCTGCGGGTCAGCCTGCGCGTGCTCGCACCGGGCCTGCTGCACCTCGCCACGGCCGACGGCCTGCCCGATCCGGCCGACCGGGCCGCCGCCATGCTCGGCGGTCTTGGCGCCGGCTACGCGGCCGAACTGCGGGACTGGCTGTTCGACCAGCAGGAAGAGGTCAAGCAGGCGCTGCAACGGGCGACCGGCGAGACGGAGCGTCGCCTGAAGCGCAGCGAGGCCTGGTTCCGCGAGGTGTTCGTCCGTGCCGCCGTCGGCATCGCGATCAGCGACGCGGACGGCCGGTTGGCGTTGGTCAACCCCGCGCTGGCGGACATCCTCGGCTGCCAGCCCGACGAGCTGGTCGGCCGCAGCATCGAGGAGTTCTTCCACACACAGGAAACCGATGACCTGCGCGCCGACTACCACGACCTCGGCGGCATCGACAGCAAGCCGCTGCGCCGCCGCAGACGCCTTGTCCGGACGGACGGCCAACTGGTCTGGGCGTATCTGGCGGTGTCCGTGCTGCGCGACTCGGACGACGTGCCGACACTGCACCTGACCATGGTGGAGAACGTCAGCGACCTGCACCTGCTGCAGGACCTGACCAGCTACCAGTCCCTGCACGACGTGCTGACCGGCCTGCCCAACCGGCAGTACCTGTTGTCGCAGCTGCAGTCCCAGCTGGCCGGGCCGTCCGCGACGGGCCACGTCACGCTGTACCACCTGGACCTGGACGGCTTCGGCGCGATCAACCGCGGCCTCGGCCCGGAACACGGCGACCGGTTGATGCTGCTCACGGCCAGGAGACTGGAGAACCAGTTCGTCGGCCAGCGGGTGCTGGTCGCCCGGCTCACCGGCGACGAGTTCGCCCTGCTGTTCTCCGCCGGCAGCGACCCGGCCGGCGTGCTGACCACATTGGCGCAGATCAACGAGACCCTCGCCGAGCCGGTGCATCTGCCCGACGGCGGTGTCGGACTGTCCGCGAGCATCGGTGTGGCGCACGGCGTCGCCGGTGAGATCGATCCGTTCGAGCTGCTGCGCCGGGCCGAGGTCAGCCTGCGGCGGGCGCAGACCACCGGCAACCGGCAGTGGGCCGAGTACGACCGCCACCACGACGCCATCGAGCGGCGGGACGCCACGCTTGCGTCGACCATGTCCGGCGCCCTGGAGTTCGGCCAGCTCAGCTTGCTGTGGCAGGCGTGGCACCTCCTGACGGAGGACATGGTCGTCGGCGTGTCCGCACGGGCAGTCTGGGACCACCCCGAGCAAGGCCGGATCGACCACGTCGAATGCCTCCGACTGGCCGAGATGACCGGTGCCGCGGTGTCGTTCGCCGCGTGGCTGGTCGACGCGGCCGCCGAGCAGGTCAGGATGTGGTCGGACCGGTTCGGTGACGGCGCGCCGATCGTCGGCATCAGCCTGACCACCAGCCAGATCGTCGACCCGGACCTCGTCGCCACCGTCGGCGGTGCGCTGGAGAAGACCGGCATCCGGCCGGACCTGCTGTGCCTGGGCGTCCCAGCCGCCGCGCTGACCGTCGAGGGCGGTGAGGCTCGGGAGAGCATCACTGTGCTGACCGGCATGGGTGTGCGGATCACGCTCTGCGAGACCGGCGTGGTACCGGTCGAGCTGACGCTGCTGGACGACTGGCCGATCACCTCGGTGGAGATGGCCCCGGCACTGGTGCGGCGGCTCGCCCAACTCGACGACCCCGAATGCCGGCTGGCCAGAACCACCGCCGCGCTGGTAGGCACCCTGCGGGACACCCAACTGCCGGTCGTGGTGTCCGACCTGTGCACCGAGCGCGAGGTCGCCTGGTGGCGGTCGATCGGCGCGATATCCGGCAGCGGCCCGTACTTCGGCGAAGCGGTCGCCGCAGACGAGCTGGCCCCGAGATCGCAGCGCTGGTAGACCGCGCTCGATACCGGACAGGCGTTGTGAGAAGGTAGTTCATTGTGACGACAGTCATCCGCCGCCAGGTCGCGGCCGCCGGGCTACTGGCCGCCGCCTTCCTGCTCGCCGCATGTGGTTCCGGTCCCAGTCAGGTCAACTCGGCCCTCATCGTGGGCAGCACGTCGGTCTCCGTCGACCAGGTGCAGAACGAGCTGAACGACGTGCTGGCCACCCAGACCGCCTCGCAGCAGGCCCAGCTGCAGAGCAAGCTGGACCAGGCGTCGCGGGCACTCGTGCGGGGCCACGTGCTGCACGTGCTGCTGCAGCGCGCCGCGTCGCAGTACGGGCTGAGCGTGACCGACCAGCAGGTCGACCAGGTGATCAGCCAGGGAGGTGGCCCGGCCAAGGCCGCAGCCGCGCTGTTCATCGACCCGGCGAACATCCGCGACGGCGTACGTGACCTGCTGCTCGAGGTCGCGCTGGCGCGCAAGTACGCCGACACGCTGAACGTGACGTTCGGCTACCTCGTGGCGAAGGACAGGGCAACGGCCGTGCAGGACGCCCAACAGCTCGCCGCCGACCCGACCAAGCTGACCGGCCTGGTGAACGCGGCGAACGCGGTGGCGAAGGCCGCCGGTGGGACGAGCGGCGGCGCGACCAGCACCCAGTTCTCGATCTCGTCCTACCTGCAGGGCGTCGCGCAGGCGCAACAGCAGGCGCAGCAGCAGGGCCAGACGGCGCCCACCCAGGACCTGTCCCCGGTGTTCGGCGCCCCGGCCAACAGTGTCGTCGCTTTCCAGCCCGCCGCGGCGACGGACCCGAGCTGGATCGTCGTCATCATCAAGACACGCGCGGTGGGCAAGGGCACGGCACCCGGTACCCCGTCGGCGGCCGACTCGTCGGACGTGGGCACCCTGGAATCGGTCGGCATCAACCTGCTCCAGTCGCAGGCGACCGCGCTCGGCGTCCGAATCAGCCCCAGGTACGGCAACTGGAACCAGGCCGGCATGACCGTGACGGCCGGCAACGACCAGACGGCGGACGTGGAGATCCCGGTCAAGTCGTGAACACGGTCGTCCTGCTCGATCCCCGGCTCGGTCCCGTCCTGCCGGCCGCCGCATTGGCCGCACTGCGCACCGCCGACGATGTCTATGTCGGCGGTGACCTGCCGTTCTCGTTGGACCTGCCGCCCGCGCCCGACTCGTTCCCGGCGGACCGGTCGGTGGTCGTGCTCGCCGCCGACCTCGCCGAACCCGCTGCGGCGCTGCTGTTCGCGGGCGGTGCGGCCGTGATCGGCACGCCGGCGCCCGCCGGCGCGGAACTGCTGGCCGCGGTGGCCGTGATGGACCGGCTGCGGTCGCCCGGCGGGTGTCCGTGGGACGCCGAGCAGACGCACGACTCGTTGCGCCGGTACCT
>WNGR01001397.1_pt1 | contig 28617 bp, 26 predicted proteins | sample 5407581 | NCBI WGS metagenome assembly WNGR01 (sample SAMN13153383, study PRJNA577476) | soil metagenome | isolation source: 80 cm soil or saprolite under Garry oak tree replicate 2 | place: USA:California | collected 2016-06-15
CCGCTGTCGCAGTCAAAACGGTTGCAAGTGAGCAACGATCGTTCCCGATCGAAATTTCCAAGGGACGATACGCACCTGGAGGCATCATTCCCATTCCGCGCCCAGCCGGCATACCGCGGCCTGGGCCAGCAGGAAGCTGGATGGGTAGGAAAAAGTAAGACGGTGATTTAATGTTTTTAATTTTTAAGGAATTGCACGTACCGCACTCTTCTTGTCGTCGTCCTGGACTGGCGGAGGGCCCTCTACGGATAGAGATACAACAGTTTCTCCACGGAGGATCACGAGCCCTAGGGCACGCTTCATCTCCTGCTCTGGGCCAGCCTCCGTCTCTTCTGGCTTTTTCTTCGGCCTGACACGACGAAACTCTTCACAATCGGCAAGAACGAGGTTCAGCCTGTCAAAGGCAAGCATTTGACCAATGAAGGCACGTCCGTCGTTGATCGTAACCTTCAGCCTCCAATTAATGAGGCTGAGCATTTTCCCACCTTTGGATTTCGGAGGAGGCTATAAAAAGAAAGGGGGGGAGGGTCAATATACTCATGAATGGTGATTGAGGCTGAGTGCACGAACCATGGTGAATGATAGCGAGGGCTGTCCCAAACGATGAGCACGAGAATCGACAATGCAATCGACCGGACCAAACAAATGTAAATAGAATACTCGTTCACCGGTTAACTCGGCCCGTAGATCCGGTTAGTCGCTCGCCCTGCTACTCTGTGGCGAGCGGCACAACTATTCTCCCAGTAAAAGTAAAAGGTTCGGCAAGTCACGATGGGACAGTAGTCAGCTGTGTTCTCAGGCCGGTGAACGAGTCAAACGACTCTCTTGATTACATCGAAATGAGTACTCTACGAAGCCCTCTCACCCGCTTACTCGGTATGATCTAGTATTCTTATCGAGTTTCTGATGCTCAAGCACTCAATCCAGGTATACGAACTCCTATTGTGCTCGCTCCGATGGCAGGGGCGAGCGGGGGTGCCCTTGCCAGTGAAGTTTCTCTCGCTGGTGGCTTCGGTTTCTTCGCACCATCACCAGGTGAGGGGATAGCCTTTGCTAACCCCGGACGGATTTAGGCTAAACGATTGCTTTCAGTCTACGCAGGACTCGAGAATTTCAGGAACGAGTTCGCCATCGCGCGGACGACGCTGAATCGGCCCTCGGGGCCACTTCCCCTCGGGGCCGGCTTTCTCGGTTGGAAGCTGCAGGAAGCGCAGTCTCCCCACGTCGCCTTTCTCGAACTGGCGCTCGAGAACGGGGTGCAGGCGGTCTGGCTCTCCTTTGGCGAAGACCTGGGACGGTGGATCGATTTCGTGCGGAGCCACGACGAAAAGCACGGCAAAACCTCCAAGACGCTCATCTTCGTCCAGGTCAACTCGGTCGACGAAGCGCTCCACGCCGCGCAAACGTGGAAGGTAGACGTTCTTGTAGCACAGGGTACAGTGCTGTACATCCCATGACCCGATGCGCTAATTTTACTCACTAATGGGCCCCCCCAGGCATCGAATCGGGAGGCCACGGCTCGGCTTCCTCTCCCCCTGTTCTGAATCTCGTTCCTCAGATAGTGTCCGCCCTTCCGCCCTTCGGAGCACCGCCCGTGCTCGCCGCTGGCGGGCTCTCCGACGGTGCGCACCTAGCCGCCTTCCTGACTCTGGGGGCAGCGGGTGCGGTGGTGGGCACGCGCTTCCTCTTCGCGCAGGAGAGCCTGTACAGCGACGTGCAAAAGCGCGCCATCATCGCGGCCAAGTCCGGGTCCGCCGTGCGGTCCTACGTGTTCGACAGACTGCGCGATACGACCGGGTGGCCGGCGGGGACGGACGGCCGCGCGCTGGCCATGCCTGCAGTAGCGGCGGTCGAAAGCGGCGCGGATATTACCGCGATAAAGGAAGAAGTTGCGGAAGGCGCGAAGAGGGGGGACCCTAGTTCAGTTATTGCCTGGGCGGGCACGGGGGTAGGACAACCGAATAGGCTTCAGCCTGCAAAGGTAACAACGAACTATCTCCGGCCGGTCCTTGACTTGAAAAAGGCTGACGTGCCGCTGCGATAGGATATTGTGCGGGAGCTGCATGAAGATGCTGTGGCACGCCTAAAAGCGTCATTCGCCCTAATTGGCGATGAGTGATGCGGCGTCCTGGGAAAAACAGAAGACGAGTCCTCTTGAGACCCCCCCCACTACGTGCGTCCGTGTACGCCCGCACCTGTCCTCGAGGGACCACCTGTCTGTAGTGACCTTTCCCGGACTTTGGTGTAGGACTTCGTTCGGTCCATGTTTGCCGTACTTGTACTTTGAAGTATCAAGGTTCAGTTTATCATGTCGTCTCCTGCCTCCCTTCGCGAATCACCGTTTGTGTCGGGTGCGTGAATTTACAATATACCGCTTCGGGCGGGGGGTGAACGACGGCAGGGCAGGGTCGTCTACGTATACAGGGCCCGTACGATGACGGTGACGGTTCATCGTCGTCATAAGTCTCGCGATAGAAGTCTTTCGACCCTTCACGCAACAAAAAGGCGTTTTTGCGGGCACACGCGGCACGTCCCCCCCTTGCTCAAAGCGCTTCTTTTAATATAAATATCGATGACGACAGCAGCGAACAGCCCAGGCTGTTCGGAGTTGTTGACAACCCCTCGTCATTGCCCTGAACCCGCGAAGCAACAAGCGGGGAGAGTGGTGGGAGATAAGAACAGGCACGAATACATTCATTTGTCCTAGCAAATCACACGTTGAACCAAGTGAGTGGGAACATCTTGAAGTGGCGCAATCCGAGCGATTGCAACGTTGCGTCTTCGCGCCAGCGCCGTAGTCGGAAACCTCCTCCATCACGTATGAACTAGAACAACACCCACATGAGGTCGGTGCCAGTGTATCTAATACACGCTTTCGTGTATTAGTAAGTCGCTCCACCATCAGTGCAGAACGCGTCAAAGTCAGGGTCCCAGTGATGCTTCACAGAAAACACCCGACGTGCGATCAAAGAAGGACAGGGAACACTTGGTTGCATTGGATATTTACAGGACTTGCTTACACATTCGATACTACAACAGACAAATAACTTGGCCCTTTCTTGGGCACGGGAAAAGGGCTGGCGTTAACGCCCAAAGCGAAGAATGTTCAGTGCCGTGCGAGCACTGCGATAACGACGTTCCCAACAAGGGCTAGTCCACGGTCTAGTGCACAATTTCGACAGTCAGGTCTCCCTGATTTATCGAATCGCCTGAAGTGGTCCACATTAGCTCAAGACTCTGGAGTTTGTTCGGTTACAACCGCGCACCTTCGTGCACCACAACACGTTTGATGTGTCCTGAAACGGGGGCAGTCACGGCAGATTCCATCTAAGATTAGGGTCAGTCCTGGTCCCAACTTTCTAGCAACAAGTTAAATTCACCTTCATGGCGCTGAGGACTGTTGCGGGAAATCCCGGATTGTGAGAAAGCGCCCATATACTCAATGCACGAAACGACACGTACTGCAAAGGGGATCACCCTTCTTGATTTCCTGACCCTCTTTCACGCGGACCTCCACCACGACGCCAGACATCGGTGCGCCAACAGAGCCCGGGTCGTTCGTCGCTTTTTCGCGCGAGACCGTTTCCACCGCGGAATTCTTGTCCTCGACAGAAACGGCACGCACCTACCATGCCGCACTTTTAGCCTAGTCCAGCAATCGTTTTCTAGTTTGTGACTCACTTCACCGTTCACCTCAAACCATACATCACGTTGCGCACGTCCCTCGACCACCGGTCCAACGGCCATCAATCGAATAATTAGGGTCTTGCCCTTCTCAATAGAAATGTGCATTTCCTCGCCTACATCTGGGCGGCCGAGGAAATAACGGGTAGGAATCACACTGATTGAAACAGAACACGGTTAGCGTCAGAAGTCCGCGGAGTGGATGCTAAGTTTACCTCAAGTCACCATATTTCTGGAGGAACCCTTGGTACTCCTCAAAGACCTGTGGACGAGCGCCAATTGGTTCATGGGTGTCACGGATGACACGCCCGGTACATTGGTCCACCTACCTTGGGATACATCACATAGGATGTAACGTCGGCGTCCGTAATGTGCTTGCCAAATTTGCTCCGCAACTCGGCCTTGATCTTCTTGAAGTCCAAAGGTGCCAGGCCAGCTCCAGGACGACCATCGATCCGGGGCTTGTTTCGAATGATCCTGCTCCTCAAGGGCTCAGGGAATCCACCGACGGGCTGTCCCAGATAGCCTTGGAAGAATTCAACTACCGACGAAGGGAAGTCAAGCTGGTCCGCGCGCTCGAGGACTTGAACTTTGGAAAGCGAGTTTTGTGTCATCCATTGAGCAAAGTCTCCGACGACCTTGGATGATGGCGTGACTTTGATGATATTGCCGCACTGCCCGCGCAGGTCAGCTCAAGTGGAGCGTCTTTGGGAAATGATATGCCCACCAGGTCGTTCGCTTCGATATACTTCTTCTTAACCTCTGTTTCGAACGGTCATCATATTGCTCATCGAATATCTTAACGCCGTTCTCACCTGTCCATTGAGTACCCAGGCCAAGCTGAGATGCTTGGAACTAATGCGGCACGTACGGTCAAAGAAGGCCGAACAAGGCTGACATGGAACGACATACCATCAGATTCGTATATTGACCTCCGGGCATCTCGTGGTCGAACACGCTAGAGTCCGATGCCCGTACGTTGGCTTCGAAGCAGCTGTAAAGCATGCGGACTTGCGTCCAATATAGGTTGAGAGCTTGGATGTCAGCGTAGCGGATGCCAGTGCCCAAGCCAGTCTGCTCCAAGGCCAAGGACACAGCTCCCATGGGTGGCTGCGACGTCAGGCCGGACATGCCTGAGGGGGTATGTAAGGACATGGAAAGTAGAGGTGTGTCAAAGGGCTTACTATCGATGGCGACATCGACAACATCGGCACCTGCTGCGGCCGCTGCAATCATGCTAGCGGTAGAAATACCAGCAGTGTCATGCGAGTGTACGTGGATCGGGATATCAGGGTACTTGGCGCGGATACTGCCAACGAGCCTGTACGCGAGTAAAGCGTTACGCGAAGGTCAACCGGGACCTGGAGGAAGTTGTGACATACAGCTTAGCAGCCTCAGGCTTGAGCAAACCGGCCATGTCCTTGATGCCCAGGACGTGAATACCTTCAGCGACGACTTGATCCACGAAGTTAAGGTAATAGTCGAGGGTGTACTTAGTCTCGGTCTTGCTCGCGACGTCGCCACTGTAGCAAACGACAGCTTCGACCACACCACCGGCCTTCTTAGCAGCGTCAATGCCGAGTTTCATCTGCAAAAGGTTCAACATCATCTCAGTAATGACCGGTTAAGTGTGCCATACATTCTCTGTGGAAGCGCAGCTTAGCATCGGGAAATTAGAATCATTTGCGGTGGGTGTACGCACCGATATAGTTCAGTGAGTCGAAGACTCGGAAGATATCGAGACCGTTCTCGACGGCCTTCTTTGAAAAGTCGTAGATCGCGTTGTCGCTATCGCGAAATCAGTTTTTCGAGGGTCACAAGAGATGGTTTGACGGACGGATAGCTAGTGTAACCAACGCCATTTGCACCACGCACAAGGGCTTGAAGTGGGATATTTGGAACCAGCCTACGGAGTGCGCGCTGCACAAGTTCGCGTCAATGCACTGTCGACACTATGCTGCTGGGTGCGACGAACCAGACGTTCCCACGGGTCCTCATACAGGAACCGCATCGCTACGTCAAACGTTGCACCACCCCAACATTCAAGCGAGTACGCGTTCGAAAGTGCCCAACTTGTCTCCTTCGCGATATTGGCTATGTCAATCGTGCGCAGGCGGGTTGCGAGCAAGGACTGGTGTGCATCACGCCACGTCGTATCCATGATGAGCGTGCCAGGGTACTTGCGAACGGCCTTTGCAAAAGCCTCCGGTCCTTTCTCGACAATGATGTTCCGCCAGCCGACTTCGCAGGGGAGTAATGCGTCGAGCGGGGGACCACTGGGATCATCGCGGTTCTGAAACGGAGGAATGACGATGTCATCCTTGAGACCGGGTTCTCCCTTTGTGTAGATATAAGATTATAGGTCGTAACAGTAGATCGAGTGTAAAAGATTTACGGTCTGGCCTTTGATGGAGCTGCCGTTGACGGCAATGTCTCCAAGGTATGCAAGGAGTTTCTGGGCACGGTTCTGCGTCTGAACTAGCTTGAACAGCTCGGGCGTATCATCGATGAACTGTGACGCGTTTTAGCAACAAACTAATTGCTCATTCGCATCCAATACTCACAGTTGTCCAGGTCTTTCCGCCGATGAAGACGTCGTGCGTCAAAAGACGGAATAAGAAGGGGATGTTCGTCTGTGGACAAGCTTTTTAGAAACCCCCCCCCAAAAAAAAACATGGGTCTAGATATCTGCAGCTAACCTTGACACCGCGGATGCGGAACTCGACAAGAGCACGCAGCATTTTTCTGCGTGCCACTTCATACGTGGTCCCGCTTACACTGACCTTGACCAGGAGGCTGTCATAGTGGGGCGTGATCTGTGCACCGGCGAAGCCGGAGCTGGCATCAAGACGGATACCGTTACCACCAGCACTACGATACACTTCGATCTTCCCTGTATCAGGCTGGAAATTGGTCGCTGCATCTTCGGTAGTGACACGACACTGAATCGCGAAGCCACGCTTGGTGATCGCATCCTGCGTTAAACCGAGCTGTGGAAGAGTGGCGCCAGCCGCGATTTGGATCTGGGCAGCGACGATGTCAAGCCCGGTAATTTCCTCTGTCGTGGGGTCAAATCGGGAAACGCATACAGTCAATTTATGGGAACGCAGTTACCTGTGATGGTATGCTCGACTTGGATCCGAGGATTAATTTCGATAAAGTAATGTCTTCCTTGTTGGTCGACCAAGAATTCGGCGGTTCCGGCATTCCTGTAATTGACGCTCCGTGCAAGCTTGATCGCGTCCGCCCAGATGGCTTGGCGAACCTCCTCAGGAAGATGCGTCGCCGGGGCAACCTCGACGACCTTTTGATGACGACGCTGAACGGAACAATCGCGTTCAAACAGGTGAACGACGTTGCCCTCCGCGTCTCCCAGGATCTGAACTTCGATGTGACGGGGACGTTCTAGGAAACGCTCGATGAAGACCGTGCCATCGCCGAACGCGGACTTGGCCTCGGAGACTGCACGCTCGAAAGCGTTCTTGAACTCGGACACTTCACGCACGACACGCATGCCGCGGCCTCCACCACCCATTGCGGCCTTGATGATAACTAGAGAGAACGCGTTTGGTGCCACCAACTATATGCGCATAGAAACGGCGATTACCTGGGAAGCCATATTCCTTGATGAAAGAGTCGGCGTCGGACCACTGGTCAACAGCTCCTGGCGTTCCGGGGACGACAGGGACGCCGACTTTCATAGCTGAGTACGCGCGCAGTTAGTCAGGGGATTTCCCGGGTAAGATCCAGCATCAGGATGAGTTACCAAGAGTGCGTGCCTTTGTCTTGTCGCCCAGACCGTCTATGACCTCGGGTGTAGGTCCGACGAAGGCGATGCCAGCTTGCTCGACCTTGCGAGCAAATTCGGCGTTTTCGGATAAGAAGCCATACCTACGACAGGGATAGAGTTAGATGATGTGAAAAACAAATAAAGAATTGATCCCGAATCGTCTCACCCCGGGTGAATCATATCGACGCCATGTTCGAGGGCGGTGCGAATGATATCGTCCTGGGCAAGGTACGCGCCGACAGGGGTTAGGCCAGCGCCGACACGATAGGCTTCGTCAGCCTAGTGGAGTAGATGTTCGCTAGTTTGACTTCAGCTGTTCGAATATATTAGCCAAGCCGCTTACCTTTTGACGATGAGCGGACAGCCGATCTTCGTACGAGTAGATCGCAACGGTGTGCATCGCGAGCTCATGTGCCGTGCGAAATACGCGGATGGCGATTTCCTAGAGACGGAAGAAAATGATATTTGGTCATACGTCGAGCTCATGATGAAGTCGTACCCCGCGGTTTGCGACGAGGATCTTTGTCAAGGGCCCGCCGTGACCAGCAGACTTACGTCGCATAGTCTGGATGGAGTGCACCGGCGTGCCCGGTACACTGGGCGTGGCGGCAAAGATGGGTGCGAGCCTGGGGGGGTGAAGTGTAGACATGGTTGGGGTCCGATGAGGAACCGGTCAAGGACTGCGATGGGTGCTTTATATTCGGTTGGGGGGAGTAAACCCGATAGGAAGGTGCAATTTTCCGCGCTCGAGAAAAAATAATGATTACAATAAAGGGTGAAGTTTATGTGATCGGGCGTGGAGATGGAAAGAGGTCGAGTGGGGATTCGTGAACGGGAGAGCGAGCCTTGATAATGGGTTATCATCTTCCGTACCGGGTTTAGTGCGGTTATCGCATCTCCCCACTGATTAACAATGTCACGTGCGATCAGCAACTCAACCGATCCATTGTCAATGGCCATCTCGTGAAGCAAGCGAGCAGCAGTTATCATGCTTACCGACACTCCCTTGGTATTCCGGGTCCAATCCGACTTTTTTTTCGTTTCACATCACCCAAACATAATTCGCATCGCAACCAGCGGCAGCATCCTGGGATGGAAATGGAATAAATTATATCTCATTGGCTCTATGCATCGCCAAGCCATGCCAATGTTCAACTGGAACCACATAAAAGTCCGTGATCGTAGGGCTATTCCTTCCGTGTCGTCATGGGTATGATGGTCTCTGGCTTCACCACGTTCTCTGCTTTCTTCTGGTTGTTCTTTGCAATTGCATACAGAACCCCCGCAAAAAAGCCCACAGACACGGCTGACACGGACCCGAAAGTCACTGCGTCCCCAAAGAAGATCATGCCCGATGCAGCAACCGGCAATTTGTTAAGCGCCCCAGTCATGCTACAAAAACTCGCTATGGTCAATCCCTCACCAAGTGGGGCTAGCGCACTCACCTGTACGTCGTACTACTTGTCACGCGGATGCACCACGCTGTAGTGTATGAAATCCCAACCGCGGCTGCCCCCGAGAAGGCGATAGCGAAGAGAAGCAGATTACGGGTCTCGGGTGGGCTGTATCGGAAACGAGTGTCATGTGAGCAAGCTCCCGTCGACCGCAACGCCACAGGGAGGGCACGCACAAATTTCGATTAAGACTATCTGACCCCCAATCTTCGATGACGAAAGAGAACAGGAGCAAGACCGGAATCGACAATAGATTGTTATAGAACATCGAGTCCCAGTCAGAAAAGCCGGTCGCTTTGATCCTCTTGCGCATAGCCAAAACCTGCCAAAGATGACGATATAGGCAACACGTCCCTTCTTCCAGGCGAAATACTCACATAAGCGGCACTAGTGAGGCAGTTACCAAACATCCAGATATAACCTATATTAAGAGTGGCTACGGCACTCGTCACAGAACTCAAACCGCCTGTGGAAGTCGCGTGCGAAACGTCACTCCACGCCGCAATCACCGACGAAACGACCTGCAAACTCTCTAAGTGTGTGAGGAGGTCCCATCCACACTGATAGTACATACCATGAAGATAAACGAGACCAGTGTCAGCGCAGTGACGCGACCACCGAACCATAAAACCTCCCCATAAGCCTACGCTCCCTAGTCGGTCGTCAGGGCATCAGTGAAAATGAGCGTACGCACGATGAGGATGATAGTTAAGTTTTTGAAGATAGTATAGACTGGGATGGTCAGGAATTGCTACAATAGGACGTCAGTCGCAGCTGCGGAAAGTCAACACGGTCGACCTACCAAACTCTTCGAGCCCGTATAGATGACGCTAACCAACAGAAAGCTGATCGGGAACCATGCCTTGGCGTCGGCCAAATCAAAATTGCGGAACGTGATGATCCCGAGCTTCTTCACCACCATGACGCAAAAGACGCAGACGGTCGATTGGATACACAAAAGCAAGAAATTCATGGAAAAATTGCGCCCCGACACCACATACTACCCAGACACTCAGCACCGCCGATATGAACATCACAGGGTACATACTTTGTTGACCACAGTCATCAGGATCGATGCAATGCAGTAGCAGGCGATGGAGAGGCCTATCGCAATGGTAGCATGTAAACAAGCCGAGACTCTCGAGCTTGCGTCTCCGCGCAATGAACCATCACGCACTAGCAGAAGAAAACAAAGGCTCCTTCACACTCCCCGTCGCGACCGCCTTTCTGAGTTCGACGGCATCCTGCTCCTCCAGCGATACGGTGTTGTATTCTCCCCCGCGGTCTTTCGGCATGGCCATAATTAAGTCAAGTAGGATAGTAGGCCAAGCTGGCAAAAGAATGAAGTTGGTGGCAAAAAGGCTTTAACCGCGAAGAAAACCGCGAAGGAAGGTGAGAGTGACGAGGGAAGGAGGATGGAGGAGCGGGTGGGTAGACGACACGGTAAGGTAAGTTAATAAAAAAAATATCTTGGCGCCTACGCTTGAGTCGCGTTTGTTGACAACGTTCGCACCTCGGCCTCACCTGGAGAGGCACGTGTACGCTTATCACCTCACAAGAAATCTTTAGGCCTTGCGTACGTTGTGTAATAAAATAAAGCAAAGACAGCGTAGTAGAGAAAAAGAAAAAGAAAAAGAAACAGGGTAGAAGATACTCCTACTACGACAGGAAAGACAAGGCGGCATGTACGCGTTTCTTGCCAAGGCGACCGCGTGGCGATCATCGTCCGTTGATCGTCGCTGTCGAGTCCCTCCTTACAGCCGACGGGCCAGCGTTGGACGCACCTGAAGCACTCGCCCGCTCAGAGGGTATCCTATTAGGGTGCTCCGGAATCTTCGCAATCTCTTTCTTTGCTTCCTCCCAGGCCTCCAAGTTCTTCCAGAATTTCTCAGCAAACGGAATAATTGGCTTCAGAAGGACGAATATACGCACCTTCTTGCACCACTCGCGGTGGCTGCGCGCCATGCTGATCGCCATCTCACGTAGGTCTGCAACCTTCTGGCGCTGGAAACGGTCCAGGTCGGCTTGGATAGTCGAGCTAGCGTATTTGAGATCCTGAGCCGAAAGATGCAGCGCATCCTCTAGCTGAAGTGGCGAATAACGTTCAGACATCGACGGCGATGCGTAGGACAGTAGAGGCTACCTGTGATATTGTCTCTCTTGTCTTGCTGATCCCGCTCCGCCGTGCTGACTCGGGGTCAGCGTCCATCATCCCATGAAGGGTGTAGCTCAGTGCGCTCAGCAAGCCCATGCCCGGGGCTCTCCGCTTGACGGGGCTGGGCCCCGGATGCGGTGGGAGAAACGCTGAAGACGGGTTATCATGTTGCTCGTTGCCTTCCTCTTCGACACCTGCGTCGCCTTCATTGACGTTGTCTGCATTAGGAGAAGTGGGACTTCCGCTAGTGGGTGTGGAGACAGAACGCGCGCGACCGCCGCGTTGGAGGGCGTCATCGAGCCTCTTTGCTTCCCTTTCGCTCTTTTCGAGATCAGTGAGAGCCTCGCGGCGGGCTTCGAGGGCATCCTGTGTCATCTCCAATTGGACATGCTTCTGGTGGCGATACGCAAGCAACTTCTTGATGATCGATGCGAACTGGGAATATTCGTGCAGGGGCTCTTGCCAGTTTTGTTCAAGGTCTTGCAGCTAGAGGAGTGACGCAACGATAATGAGTGTTGCTTCAATGGACGACGTGATTTATAGTCCTACCAGACGCGTCGTTGTCACGTAAGTGGCATCAACGGCTTGGCCAGTCTTCTCGATAGCTGTGGCAAGCTCGCCACCCTCATTGAGGCTGAAGCCATTCCATATCGCACCTAGCTCCATATGATCTTGGGCGTGATCTACCATGAGTGGAGTGTGGGATAGTGGATAGTGAGTGGAGTCATCAAGGCAGACAGAGGTGAAGAGGGAAAGACAGAAGGAGTAGAAATGCAGCTCGAACCAAAGTGAGAAACCAACCTGACCAACGCTTCATCGTCCTCCTCGTCACTTTCTCCATCGGCCCGCTCAGATGTGAAGCGAATTTGTTGGTGAACACTTCGGAGTCCAAGAAACGTTGGTCTGGACGGCGAAGAGGGTGCGCTGGGGAGGGGTTGGGAAGGGCCTCGTATGCCGGCGAGGCATTGGGGTCGGTGGGGTTGTGTGCAGGAGCCTTCAGGAGATTTTTCGGAAGGTGTGAAATCGGAGGCGAGTGCAGAACTTCCGTCTTCAGCAACAAGAGTAAGTCAATCATTCAGTCATTCTTGCCAGAAGGCCGCATTCGTACCCATGAGACTTCACCGTCGAGAAAGCGGTGAAACACATGCTCGTTTGAAATAATTGGATGGCGCGCGATTCGGTTGAGGAAGGTCTGCAGCATGCGCTTACGCCGTGCTATCATAGCTGCATCCTCACGAGCCTTGGCCTGCTTGATAGCATAGTCACTTATTGTCTGCTTCGACGGGATAGGGGGGACGATCAAGGTGGGGTAAAGCTTCGTCAAGTTTAAGCGCAGAGACTCAAATTCTGAGTAACGATGACGGGATTCCGCGTTCTATATTTTGAGAAGTCAAATGTGCTCAGAGTACGTCGACCCTTAGACTCACGCCCGACCGGATAATATATGTGATATAGGGCGAAGTTGAATTCTCACTGGTCTTTTGGGCGTCTGTGATCTGAATAGGCACAGGACGCGCGTGGTAGAATCAGTTACCCCGGGAAAAGATAAATACACACCAATATCTCTACATCCTCTCCCGAATGTAACCACTGATCTCTGAAGCAGCAAAAGTCGCTCTTTGAAGTCGGGGGTCGAGGAGTGTGTCCAGAGCCTTGGGAAGGAAAGCCACCACTTCTCGGGGATGGAGATTGAGTGTCGGTGTGTGGGGAAGAAGGTAAAGCGAGTGTAAGGTTAGCGGGGGAATGAGGAGCGGAAACATCGACGTGAGAGTTGGAGGAGGCAGAGGAGAGCGGTGGGTCGGCCGTCGAGAAAGGGTTCTCGTCTTCAAACGCCTCCATTGTGCGAGTACCAATGATGCCAGTACAATACGGGGCGAACGAGCCAAAGCAAAGTCTTATTCGCTGACAAATACTTGTCCTTTAACACCCCTCTAACTCCTCTTCAAATCCTTTTCCAAGTAGCGACTCAAACAGTTCGTCAATCTGTGCCTCGTGCCACGCCCCCGCTGCAAGAGGAACCGGGACCATAAAATTTTGTATCTTTTCGTGGGCTTCGTATCTGTGTATCTGTTAGGAATATATCCTGTCGTAGTACTTAAAGAGAATCACAAACCGAAGCTTACGACCTTTGCTGGCCTTGGTGTCAACGTGCTTCTTCGACTTTTTCTGCCTTTGGCTTGCCATCCAGTCCGTCCGTCCGGCACTTCCACCCTTCGCATCGATCACGTCGCGCAAGAGTTGCTGATAGAAATCAGTGTCATCAAAGATCTCCAAATCCTCCACTTCTTCATCTTCATCGTTAAATACCGAACCATGCTTGCTGGTCACACGAGATCCCTTACTTCTCTTCAGCTGTGTACGGGAAACAAGCGCCGGCCGATCGCTCTGGAGCACCTCATCGATTTGTGCGCCAACACTTTTTACGCCGCCTATTCCACTGTTGGCCTGAGAGAATTTCTTTCGAGACGCAGGGAGTAAGGCGGATGGCGCCACCGCTGCTACCTTTGTTGACCATTTCGCCAGAGTACGCGTGAGGTGAGGGTGATACCTAATCAAACATCGCGTGAGCAAAGCGACAGGGGTTGACAAGACTGGGATATGGCAAGGAGCACGTGAAATTTGGCGACGCTTAACTAGCCTCCCCAACCGTTCGCGGCGAAGCTTCGTGGGGACCAGGCGCGGAGCCCAGAAAATTCAAAGAGAAAGCTTACGCATGCTCCAGCCCAGCTGCATCTTCACTTGCTTCCCTGATCAGGGCGTCCCAATCTCGATCCACATTATCGATCTCTGGGACAGCGTAACGCCGTCCTTCTTCAATGCCATCTTCCACACGGCGCCGTTTCCATTGGACTTCCCTATCCTCTTTTGTGAGTTCCTATCGCCCGTAGACGTAATGAATAAATCGTCTGCTGACCCCAAAGTGGCAGATGACAGGGGAGATACGCACGTCACGCAAGGTCGATAGCTCACGAACTAGCGCGAGAGCTTCTCCAAGCAGCACATGGCGTGCCTCAAGACAACGTCGGTCAGACGTAAAGTCGGATATTTGTGTGGGCTGTGAAAGGAATAAGAGTTAAGCAATCTGGTCGGAGTGTCAAAGTGTTCAGAGGCCAGTATGTAGCTCACCAGAGGGAGACGGTTAGACGCCGTGACAGATTTCTGCAAACGTATTCGGGCGTCGAGCAAACTATCCCAAAGACTCTGACGACAGGGATCAGAACCGGAGGTAGGTCGCGCCTTAGCGGACTCACTAATTGCTTGGATACTGCTCCGCCTTTTCTCTTGTCTTCGTCGCGTCTTCGTCGTATTGTGTTAGAAATATCGTTCTCGTGATTTGCATCCTTTGGCGCATCTTTTGTAGGGGGGAAGGGTGGCCACTCCCCTGCATTGCTACCGTCTTCCTCGCTAGGTGACAGAGGTTCGTTGTCCTCCCCACTTGTGCTAGCCTCACTTACGACACTCTGTGATTCGGAGTTACTTGGATCAGGTGAGTCTTGGAAGCCAGATCCAACAGCATCCTCGTCCAATAATTGCTTCCGTGATGTCTTGACTCCAATATACTTGGGATCTATGACACTACCCAGCTGACGGCGGAGATCTGAAGGTCTAAAGATATACAATTAACTCTAGCAGAGCAGGTGTGTGTGGGTGAACCCACCCGACTTGGAGGTAGTGCTCCCGCGCTTCTACGGCGTCTCCGGAGTGCGGTGCTGGTGAGCCGCGTTGTTCGTCTTCGGGGTCAACATCTGACGAAAAGCGGAAGTGAACACAGATAATCACTGGTGAATAGAGGGTGTTTTACCTAGTGGAGCAGGCTCATCTAACAGGGCGATTTGTTGGGCGAGGGTGAGACGTGAGATTGACATATGAAGTGGTTAGGGTTATGGTTAGGATAAATAATGGCCACGTGCCAGTAAATTGATGCTCATTCCAACGCCCTCGGGGCTTTGATCTTTCGCCGACTTTTTTTGCCCGCTCTTTCAATCTGGATTCTACTCACACTTCCCCATGTACATTCGTTCAAAATCATGGCCAAAGGTACAGCATATAGTGCGTTTTCTTTTTCTTCCCACTCCCTTGTTTCAAGCTATCGGGATTCGGGCGTTTTGGATTCATGCAATCGAATGGGTCTTCGTGACCTCCTCGAGGCGAAGTCAATTTGTATTTTTTGCCCAATATCTATGCCATCATCTCTCGACTTCTCACCCTGTTCGCATCTCAAATCGATAATCGCTTACCTTGTCCCCCAATCTTCGCGCCTCTGCTCACACCACCCCTTAGCTCGTCAAAACAGACAGACTTCCGCAATGTCGTCGCCTCACACCCACACTTCTGGCATGGATTCATCTGTACACCAGGTAGACGAAGAAGACGACGACATTTGTCCTATATGCGAGGGTGCTTGCACTTGCAACAGCAAAACCATCGTTCCAATTCCTATTCCTTGCCCATCCAGCAGCCCTCAGGCCCAAAACCAAACTACATCCCAAATAATCCCTTCGCCATCTGTTCCCACTCGCTCCGCTACGGTGGCGCCACTGAAAATAAAACTTACTATATCCGCAGCTCTTCTCACTCGCACTCGTCTTCCTATTTCAAAAGCCCCCACGCCCTCCAAAAGGCAAAGCAAAAACACAGATACGCACAACCGAGCCAAGCGCCTTGGTCGTCCTTCAAAGACGGCAGTCCGCACAAGGCCGTCCGCTGGTGCTATCTCGAATGTGAAGGACAAAAAGTTCACCAGGCCCAAATCTACGGCCAAAGACACGACCGGAAACTCCTCAAAGTACCGAACGATAGGCGGCAAAAGCGATGACCATCCCCGAAGAGCCCCCGGTAGCGGTTCCGCATTTTCACGCAGGAGTCACGACACAGACGCTGGCGGTCCGATCACAACTTACAACCAATCCAACCCTAACCATGATTTCCCCACATTCGTCTCCGCTGATGAGTTTTCCTCCGCAAACGAAAGTTCCGCTGGGTCCAGTTCTAGCTCTGAAGAATCAGAACTCACAGATTTTTCCGATTCGTCGATAGTAGAGGAGGAAGAAAACTTCATTCGAACAACTGAGGAACAGCGTGCCCGAGCTCATGATAAGGCGCGGGTCAAGCGCGAGTTGCTTGGCGATGGTTTGTCGAAGAGAAAAGAACGTCAAACCGACTGGGAGATTCGGTCTCGAACAAAGAGCGCCAGTGACAATGGCATGGATGTTGACAGCGACCAGTCCGATGATGAAGCAGAGGAGGGCGCTGAAGAGGCCGAAGAGAACGAAGGCGAGGACGAGGACGAGGATGACGTGGGACCCGCGCAGCGTTCCTACGTTGGCATTGCGACCGGCTGGACTGAAGACGAAGAGTCAAGCATTGATGCTGACCTGTTCTTCGCTGGTCTTAACGACTCCGACTCTGGACAGGAACCATCTACTATCCACGGGCAAAATGCTGCTGTTGACACTGACGAAGATAATTCCTCCCTGGATATTGAACCATCTTCCCTTGCGCAAGGTGTCTTCGAGATTACCGAGGGTTGGGACGGTTCTGTTATCTTTACCAACGGGCTACAGGATGGCCAAGGGCTTCTCGACTGGGATTTTGAAGCAAACGCCGCTCAGCTCCTAACCGAGGCTACCACAACGTCTGATCACGATTCTGGTTCGGACGCGGACGTGCGAATGTCCGGGAGTGAAGCTGACATGGGAGACGGCGAAAATGAAAACGATAGCCTGGAGGAAGTGGAGAGCAACGATGGTGATTCAACAGAGGAAGAGCTCGTTGATGAGCATGGTTTGCCAACCGCTCGTGCTATGCGAATCTTCCGTCCGCCAGTGGCTCAGTTCTACTCTATCAACCCCCTCTCCACTATGAGTCCTGGGCCACACGTACAGGACGCGCTCTCTATCCAGTCTCCTCAACCTTCAGACATCCTTGCTGGCCACGGATTTGCGGACGAGGACGAGGACGTACCCGAGCCCCCTATGAGCGAAATTGGTAGTACCCTCCTCAGCGCCTCATCTGACCGAGGAACGCCAAGATTCCCACTTATGGGCACGTTTGAGGCCTCGAGAACTGACTCGCTTCGCCGCGCAGTTATCGATGGGTCTCAGCATGCTGTTCCTAGCCCTTTCCAAAGGAGTTGTCGACGCCGCTTCTCCGGGTCTGTTTCAGCCCAGAGCGCTAGCAGAGTGTGTCTCTAATTCTGCGTTCCGTTCGACTGCCAGTACTGAGTTCTCCCACAGACCCGCGACAGATCTCTCTCCTTATCTTACGCGTCCTTCACCATGTCACCCACACAATTTGGATTCCCAAGTCTCTCCGATGATCCAATTCCCACCTCACCTTGCCTCCTTCTTACCGAACCCATACGTTTGGATGACGTTCTCGACACATCGATCCTCGACTCCGATCCAGCCGATGCCCCAGCAACTCCCAGCAAGCCTTATAGTATCATAGGCGAGCCTGAGACTAGCGCAGCTGACGATCGTGAGCGCCACCTCCAAAATCTCAGCCGTTGGGATCGAATTCCTATGAGTACTTTCCGACACACGCGAGAGAGTGGCCATGTGAGCGATGGCCCAAGTAATCTCGCGTATGGCGACATTATTCGCAGCAGCCCATTCAACGGCGTGTGGCCATCAGATAGAGGGCATAACAAGCCTTCTGGCTCGCCGTCGAAGAAAGGAAAGGGCAAGAGGAAAGGCTCCCTAAATATGGTCATCTCCCCTGTCATCCTTCCTGTTCGCGACCGTGACGGTGACCACACGCCAAATGGATCCACAATTGGCCAAAACAATCACAATCCTCTGCACTCCAAGCCACGCAAAGACAAGGAATCACGCAGAGATAAAATGCACAAGCGAAAAACACTGATGGGCACTGCAATAGGTCGGCGTCACCAACAACATCATCATTCCCACGGACACCATCCGAATTCAAAAGGGCGGGCGTCGGGTAGCATTCAGCGCGCCGGAGTCTTCAGTGGTGGCTCGGTTCCTCTTCTGAACCTCTAGTTCCCGCCGCCATTAACCCGACGCTCAGTCACGGTACTGGTTGTTTCTGCTATCTTTGCCGACGTTTTCCTCCCACCATCTCCCTTTCGTCGTCCCAATCCCCATCCTTCATTCGTCTTCATATCGTGCTCTCCTTTTCCCTCGGTTTTCGTTGTGTTTTCTCTCTAATATCCATGGTTCTCCAAGAACTCTCACTTCCCATCCCTCCAATACATTTGTCTCTCTGAGTCTCTTGACGTTTCATATCAATTCCCGTACGTCCTTTTAACGGCGATGACCAATCATTGTATCCATCCACGTCTACTTTGTCATTCTATCACGGCTTCGTATTTCTGTTTATCCTGATCCTTATTCTGTATGACTGGTGCAGTGTAAAAGGGGCAGTCGTCTGAAGAGTAATAAATCCGCGGCATTCATTGAGGAACTTGATAAGCTGAGTTTGTTTGTGTGATGCAGTAATGCACAATGACCAGGCGCTATTGCCTTGACAGGTCATCATGCCGACTTTCTCCATCAGTCTTGAAACATTTGTCGCAGCGCCGTCAAGAAAATTGGGTAGCACGGGGAACTTGCTGGACGAGCTCGACTCGAGAGACGGAGAGTGCGGGCTTCTCCACCAGGATATCACGTGAACAGCTGAGCCAAAACAGCTTGGCGCTGTCGCTTCCGGTCACGCACGAACGAAATGAACAACCATCCACATGCGAAGAACGTGTCCCAGGCTAAAGACAAGAACTACGCTCACTTATCGAAAAGTTTGGCACGCCTCTCGCGCGCCATGGGTCAGACCGCAGACCTCTTTGAGCAGTTGCACCTTGACTTGGACGCGATGCGGACCCTTGCTGGCATCCATGGCGCGCAGTGAGCCGAACAACAATACGCCCCAGAACCGCATCCCGAACTCATTGCGCGTAATTTCCCAGGTTCATGACCGTGGCGGCAGAACTAAACCCCGACCGCGATGCCAAGTAGCAAACTGCACGAAAGCGAGGCGTGGGGAGCGCCGCCGTGACGAGTTCACCGGTTGGATGACCTTTGTTTGTTTCGCTTGAGTCTTTTTTACCCAGGTGAGTCAGTATGGAGGGGGATTGATTATCGGACGCTCATGACCACCCCTGCCGACAGCTATAGATCATGTGTACGAATTTTTATTATGACGGTTGTGCATCCGTCATCCGGGAAATGTACCCTTGTAGGCAGGACAAGGAATATACCCGCGGGGATACCCACGGAACCTCCAGAAGTCGCTTATTGAACCCTTCATGCAGTTCTTGGACGTCTTTTTGTTTCTGTGGGCAAATGGCCGCGGTCACCTGTCGGATGCCCGCGACAAGAGCCTCTCGAACGTCTAATGAAGACGGCGCTTGCCCTTGACCCGACCTAACGGATAACAAAGTTGATTATTGTTCTCCTGAACGAACTCTCCACTACCCGCCGAGGTGCGCAACACGTGTGTAGAGGGGCTTTTTGTTTTCCAGAGCGCCGCAAGGTGCTCCAAAGCATGCACGTCAAATTTACCCCGTCCTGACAAGCAGGTGGCAAATCAGAATGGGTTCTGCAGAAACACGCTGCGAGCTAAACCCTTTGTGTCTACCGGTTTTGAAGGCTTCTTCCTGCTTGCATTTCTCGCCGGACCCAGGGGACGGACTATCTATATCACGTACTCGGTGAAACGAAGTTGCCTGTTTCGATCTTCACACCCCACGGAACGAGTGAGGCAGTCGAGCTGAGTCGCAGTCATGTTATGGCTTGTGTGTCTGAACGAACGGCCATCATAGGGGGAGGGAGACATCGATCCGTCGGTGCCATAAATCCTTTGCGAGAAATATACATTGATCACAATTGCCTTTTCCTTCTATTTTTTTTTTCGATCAACGGTGCCAACAGCCCGCTTCTCTCCCACTGTTCCAAGGCGATGATAAGGACACGTCTTTTGTGTGTCAATAGAAGTGAGGGTCCAAAGTGCGAAACCGCTCGACTCCGACAGCAGAATCGGAAGTGTTTGAACATACTATATCGGCAGAGCCACGTGGCCGCCCGTGCGGGTGGCGGATTGAGACTTGCACGCTACTACGGGAGCGACTTAGCCGAGTCGGGCTTGTTCAAAGACAATGTTCAGCGACCTCTCGACCCGACTGGGAAAGGCACACAGAAGAGGCACTTGCCACTCTCGTCGCTCCTGGGAAAGGTGCGTGTCTGCTACATTTTCGCTGTTGGCGTGTCTTGTCTGTGCAGGTACCGTGACGACGGCTGTATGATGCCCTGTAGCACCCAGAAATTTATTTTCGTGTACGACATCGCCGACATTCGAGAACAAGTTCGAGAATGCTCTTCAGGACACAGTCCACGGATCAAAAGGTGCAAGCAACCAGGACGAGCTTGGCAACCGGCACAGGGTCGCAAAGTTTGTCCGTCTGCATAGACAGCAACAAATCCTGATTACACTTGGGTGTGTAAGGTATGGAAGATATCAGATAGCTTCACGATCGTGGGATTAGTATACTATCTATCCCACCAGACTGTTTCAAAAAAAAAAAAAAGCCACTAAACATTTTCTATGGCCTCAACAAAGCATCGTACGCACTTCAGCTTGTACATAGTGACAGAACAAGTCCATATCCATCCAATCTATTTTCTCATTTGTTCCTACAGCTCTTCAATGCACAGAACTTGCAGACATCCAAGTTTTTCACCTCCTTTTGCAAATATTTGTCACATATCGTCACGCCAACGGCAGCAATCGGCAAGCGGGGACGTTTTCGGTGTCTAGACTTTTGCTTACGTGTGCATGACAGTCTGCAGCATTGTTGGCCTTGTCGCCTTTTTCAGGAAGAGGAGTTTGAATTGCGTGCCGATCGGCCCAAAACACCAATTCATGGTATATTTTATTTTATTTTGACGAGATTGCTAGGGTCTGGATACTCCAGACCCTTTGCAAACTTGATTTTCTGAAGTCGTAAAAACGTACTTTTTTTTATATATCTTCTATTTATAGAACCTACCGAACATACTGTATTTTTTTGGGAAAAAAGTTTCCCGCGATGTACTGATTTAGCAAGATCTTTCAAATTTGCAAGCCATGTAACCATTTGCAACAGGTCTGGGTGGGATATTTAGCACAGACAGGTATCTGATTGGAATGACATGCGCGCGTGAATTTCCAGGCACAGTTGATGTCTTGGTGGTTGCATGGGTACACTAGAAACACTATACGACGTTAGTGCAGGTACTTGTGCCGCAAAATGTCGAGCACGATTAACTAGCACCGTACCCCACCCCAAAAGCAGCGTATCGCGGCTGCGGAACAGTGGGCTTCCAACGCGCCACAAATTCCGATCATCTCCACCCCAGGGTGGACGGCACCACCCAACAATAGAGAATGTCCGTCACGGGGTATATTATCCTGCTACGCCTCGCGTCCACTCTGGAGCCGCCACAACCTGGTGACGATGAGGTTACGACAACCCGCAGCCACCCAATGGAGGGCAAGACGTCACCCGCCACTCTTCGGCGTCTACGAGGTCCTCCACCTGTGCGTGGCAATGCCGATGATACGCAACGAAGCACAATTCAGTGTCCGCGGGATCAGACACGGTTGGAAACGGTTTAGTGTTTCACCGTCGGCGCGGTCGCAGCGCCGGTCGTAGCACGTGGGACTGTGAGTCCAACCCACGACGTGAAGAGCATTTTTCAGCAGGGAAACACGGGCACGGGTGGGCGTGATTGAGAGCAGGCGTCTGTCCAAAATCCCGCCGCCTTTCTGGTCTACATTGGACGAAAAGGCCAGCGGCGCAGAGAACTCAGACACATTCAGCGCGGGGCAGCACGTCCGGACAGTCCGTTCGGCGCGGGATTGAAACCGCACAGTATCCGCTCATCCCTTGATTGGGTGAACGAGTTCACTTCCGTGGAATTCTTGATATTTCATGTGTCTATAACTGAGAGGACGTTGAGCGCTTTACTGTCTAGAGTGCCAATATATTCACGAAGTGTCGGCGTCATGACGCGCGAACGCCTTCGTAACTCGCGCCCTCCCAGGAAGTGCTGTAAAACAATAGGGGACTCTCCTCATCATTGATTAAGGAAGTTCTAAAGCGTTTTCCCGTGAGGAACCTCTGAAAAAGGTTGTATGAGATTCTCAGGTGCTAGAAGGTTTTGTTGTGGTTTCATTCTCCCCTTCCGGTTGTTTCTCTATCTTTGCTGAAACCTGGAAGGCGAAGACGCGGAGTACGCATATATCATTCAACAGTGAGGAAGTTAAGGGGCCACGGCGTGGTGGGTGCACTCACGTCTTTGATATGGATGGCAGCTCTGTCAACTCCAAGCCGCTTGCTGCGCTTGTAATATTCCAAAGCCTCAGGGAGGCGCCCAACTGTTTGAGGCGTCAGAGCCGGCCGTTCCAAAAAAGGACTAGTACGAACAAGCCTCCAAGACTGAAGCCAGATTGAATGCAATTTCAGGATCCTCGGGCGCAAGCTTGGCCGCGACCCTGTGAACACAAAATGATGGTGAGATAAATTATGGCCGCGGGGGGGCGGGGGGAAAGGGCGTTTACTGTAGATGTTGAAGGGCGAGATCGGGCCGGGATTGCGAGTGATTCAAGTATGCGCTCGCCAAGTCTGCGCAGTACACAATAACAAGGCTAAGCGGAGACCCCCGTAACGGGGAGGAACGGACGAACTGGTGTGCGCATCTGCACTGGACGGCTGGAGCTCAATAGCTAACTTCCAAGAATGGATAGCTTCGTCGAACTCCTCTATATGAGTGCGTTCAGTTTGAGTTGAGGAGAGCGCCAGTCCGATTGGGAAAGAGTACGAACTGAGATGGTAGTGGGTGACACCTAGATTAAAGAGGGAGCTGGCGTTACGTTTGATGTTTACGCTGCGTTGATACAATTTTTTTGCGCCTTCCACGTCGCCTTCCTCGAGTTTCTGGGTACCTTGTTCCAAGCAAAGGAGGGCTTCTTCTTCGGCGGGATCCGATGCTGTCGAGTGAGGTGTCCTGGAGGTTGCCCAACCTATGAGGTAAAACAATTAGGACTAGGTTAATGTGAAATTGCGGGTTCGGTAGCATTGGGAGTTGAATGGAATAGGAGAAAACGCCTACGTTTCGTGTCGCGTTGTGCTGTCCACTGGGTCCGTGGCGCCTGTCTGGGGTGTACGTATTTTGAGTTGAATGTGAATCCGACTTTCGGCGAGTGTAGTGCGATGACTCGCAGAAATGCTTTTTTCTGAAGAGCGAAAGACATGCGGCAGAGGCTTATTGTCTTTGTACAGAGCGCGTACGGCTCCAAAAAATCAATCGGAATCGTCGCGTGCGCACCGAACCGAGCCACTGACCAGGTGACTGGCGAGGATCGTCACGCCGCCTGAATTTTGCTGACAGTCTCTTACTCTCCGCCTCGCACCGCTGTCACTGTCGGCGACGACGACAACGACAACAGCGAACTTAGACCTATTTACATTCTCTTTCTCCTCCTTAAAATCTCCTCTCCTATAATATGTCGTCGCAATCATACCCCTCAACCCCCCCCACATCCCAAGACCCTTCTGACCTCCTCAAAAATGTCCAGTTCTCTTCGCACAATTCGGACCCTCTCCCCGAGACACTCACAGCCTCAGACTTACTTTCAGGGTCTTATGACCCCTCCAAACTTCATCCCATGGCCGGCCTGGGAGAGCAGCTCGACTACCTAGTGCTAGACGATGATAAGACGAGCGATCTTCCCGGGTCAGGGACTGCTATTCCCTCAAGGGGCTGGAGTGATGACCTTTGCTACGGCACAGGTACTATGTATCTTGGTGGTATGTCATCTATACTTCTCACGATCAGTCCCGCCTTCTGCGATTCTTTTTGCGTCGAACCGGACTTGACCAAATTTCACCTTATCGTGCCATCTTATTGTCTTTGTATTGACCACATGTCCTGCCTCTATAGGTCTGGCCCTCGGCGGTGCGTGGGGCTTCCGGGAGGGCGCGAGTAGACCGCTGGCAATGTCGAATATGCGGCTACGAATCAACAGCATCCTTAACTCCGTCACGCGAAGGGGGACATTCTTGGGTAATTCGGCCGGTGTCTTAGGTATGTTCCCCCCCACAAGCATTCTTTTTGTTCTCCACTCAGCGCCCACCCTGCAGCTCTGGGGTACAACGGGATCAATTCGACCATTGACGCGGTTCGGGGCAAGCACGACGCGTTCGGAAGTATGGCAGCTGGGGCTCTCACAGGCGCTCTCTTCAAATCTACCGGTGAGCAGTTTTCCTGTTCTCTGGCCCGTTCACGAACCCTGAGTCATCGTGTTTCATCCGTTCCCAGCTGGGGTGAAGCCTGCCTTGGCGACAGCGACTGTGGTCTCGGCCTTTGCGGGGGCTTGGAGCTGGGTAAAGACGCGCGTCTGAGTTATATTATACGCTGTGTAATAGCTTAGATGCATTCATCTGTGATCACATCTCGTATTGTCTTTTTTTTTTCCGTCCTCTTTGTCCTTGCCGCGCGAAGTTTCCGATGAACCGGTCGCAGTTAAGTAATGACAGTGATTGAACGTGAGTTCCCGTCATACCGGTTATGTCGGGAGAAAGGAGAACGAGAGTGTGCGTCAATATGAAGTCGACTACCACTACTGGGAATCTCTAGCCACTGGGCACCTGAACCCACCAGGTCGGCCAGATTGGATGCGCCGGAGCTTGGCCATCAGACATCTGGTGGCCCCTAGTTGGCTGTCCCTTGCTTCGGATAGATTTATGTATATGAACTCCTCCGTTTGTCCTCGTCCTTCAATAAATCACCCAGGTCCTACGTCCTGCCACCTCCCGCTGGCACTCTCAGGTTTCCCGGGTCCTACTACGCCTCGGCGACTAAGCTAGTGCCAGTGATGTCTGTCGACCGTCACGCACTCGAGTCCCTCCCGTCCTCGCACCCTCCCTGCGGTTGTCTCGTCTTCGACGCGAAGCATTGTGCTAACAACGCCGACCACTATCGGATGTCTATTCAACAAGGCGAACTGTGCCGACCCGAACTCGGGAGTGGCAGCTCTGCCGCCGTGCTCTCTTTGCTCGTTGAGTTCGCTCCCTAATACCCCGCGGAGTGACGGAAGCTGGCTACGGTTGCTGACATGGAGTACAGGCGCTCATTCAACCCCATCGATTGTACGCTCTCATGTTCCAGATCGTTCTCGGCGTCCACCTTTACTCGGTAATGCCGCACGTTTCTACGGCCCGTTTAAGATGTGATCCGCAGGCTCGCACCTTGTGTGACGCGGGGCAGACACCGACGCTTCCGCGGAATGCCCGAGATATTGCGGCGCCTCACCAGTCGCCCACTAGAACCCCTACGCGCAGCGCTAGCGACCGACCGTCGTCTTCGCGATCGAGCGGATCCCCTTATTACTCGCGTCCTTCCGCCGGCTCGGGAAACTGGGGCCCTCCCCGCCAGCCGACCTGCCTGCCGGAAGCACCGATGATCTCATTACATCCTCCGACGGGTTTCCCCGGGCTAATATCGACAGGACGCGAAACAAAGTGACCTCCCCTCACCTCGTTTTTAATCGTTTCCTCTGACCTATCTTTACAGGACATACTACCTGGAGATTATACAGCAGCCTGAGGTGTCTGCCGAGTTTGGCTCCGCGGCTCTGTCTCGTCTACCTTTGGCGCCGCCGCTCGTCGCTCAGCTCATCATTCGGGACAACAGGGGTAACGTCATCGAATCGTAAGCCGCGAGCTGCCGCGTCCCCGCCGTCGTGGCTCATTGCGCTGTCATGTAGTGACCTAGAGCACCCATATTTAATTTGCCATCTCTCTCTGCACTCGGCGGACGGGATGACCCCCCTGGACCCTGTGCCCTCCTCAAATAGGCACTTCCCACCCGAACGACTTCTTTATGGCAACCTGGTGTCCTCCCCACATCATCTGCGCAACCTCGAAGGTCGTGCGGGAGTGTATTTTCTCTTCCCAGACGTCAGTGTGCGACTGCAGGGGCGCTACCTTCTGCAGTTGACGCTTATGCGTTTGTCCAGGTATGCCTTCGCCTGCGTACCGGCCATCGTTCTGATTTTTCATTGCCCCACTTGTGATAGAGTCGACGCAACGGGCATGGTCCGTGTCGGCGAGAGTGGCTCCGTGTTAGCCCAGGCACGCACCCGACCTTTCGACGTGAGGCCCCGCCACACCTATGTCGCCCCATGTAAGCCCCCCGCCGACGCCCTGCACCCACGCTTGCCCTGCTGATGGCAGGAGTCCCACAGTACAAACGGCATTGACGGAGTATTTCTTGCAGCAAGGTGCTCGAATGTATGCGTTTGCCTCTCGGCCGTCGCGCCTTCGTAGCGACGGCTCTTTCTAAGTTCCATTGTCTAACTCGTCTCCCCAAACCGCGCGGCTCACATCTGGTCTGTTTTTTTTTTTTTGGGCAGAACGTGATTTGGTTCACCGTTATCGGTGATGATGATCGTACGGCTATCTTGCTTCGGAGGGATTGTGGCAGTCCTCCCCACCAATAAGTGTAGAAAGTACCAGGGCCTCATATCGCCTCTCATGTCTCGTGTTCTTCCATTTCGCTTTCGAATGTTTTCATATTGCTACGCTGATCCTCAACAACTATGATAGACGGAGGAGTTTCGCCAGAGGTATTTCATACCGTACTGTAGAGACGCAAAGTAACTTGCTTTCGGGGACACATACTTAATTTAGAAGTTTTGGCCCACCCAACCCCCGCTGAATCTATCGAAGAACAACAACAACACCGAAAAAATGAACGCTGGCTGAGCGCGTATACATACCTGCCGGATGCCTGTGAACTGTCCGCCGACAGTAACGTTAATTGAAATTAAATCACCGTTTCCTATTTCACAACGGAGCCACCGAACCCCGCACTTTGCGGGAACATACCGTCCCACTACATGCGGCTCGTCCTAAGCTCGGCGGAACGGATGTGAAGAAAATTTTATAAAACATACAACGCTATCCAAGCGTCTTGAGCGAAGAGACGCGTTCGCGTGTTTAGGGTGTGGAGTGTGTGCCCTTGAACTTCTAGCGTGGACCTGAAACACCACCGGGATTGAAGATCACCAAACAAGTCAATGAGGTCGTGTCGCAAATCGCTTCTTTAACAGCGGCCATCGACCTCAACGAGTCTAAAGAAACCTTCCTCAGCCCGATTAAATTGCGATCTACTAATACGGGGTTGCTTGTCAAACGCGTGTGAATGGTCCTAGATCATCCTTCTCCCGCCTCTCCCATTCAAAAATTTGAGCGTCTCAAGGCACGAAGGGAAGCCATCTAAGATCCCCCTTCGATCAACCCGAAGGTGGAAAAGCGAGAGAAGGAGAGGTAGCGAACTGTCCCTACTATGAGAGTAGGTATCGACCGTGAGAGACGTGACTGCAGAACAGTCAGAAATAGGAAAAATCGGAGCTTCGATGTGTTCGGCGCCGGTTCGGTGCCCGCAACAGGGAATGGTCCTCAAAAGGGGGTAGATATAGATAGATAAAACTAACTCTTTTTTTGAATCCAAACTCTTTGCGGTTCCCCTTCCTGATTCCACGCCCAAATGGCGCGCTTTGCATTCGCATCAGATCCGAGAGGGTTCACAGTGTGAGATAACACGCCGTGTCTCACGGGTTTGGAATCCGTTATTGAGAGGGTCGGAGGCCAACCAGGATGTCCACCGCGCGCGGGATATTACAACAAGCTTGAAGAGCAGCTTGTGCCGGGATCGTCGGAACGTTGGCTACACGTTGTTCTCGATCTTTTCGCTTTAGGTTTACTTGCCTCGGCGGAGTTCGCTAGATATTTCTCGAAACCGAAGAAGCCGAGCGTTCAGTATATCACCATGGCGGGCCCTGGATAAAGCTAGTGACGATATCTGGAATACTAGAACCAGCGCATGACGACCACTGAACAACAGGAATATGGTCTCGAAAGGGGATCATCCTAAGTTGAAGTTACGGTCACCGACGATAGGGGATATACGATTTATGGTTTGGCAGTAGGTTGCGGGGCAGAGCTCGACATGACATGAGGTACGCTTGCGGGGGGTGTAGAGAGGTGCCGGTTAGAAAGAGTAAACGACGTGGGGACACAACCTTTTACATCCTAGAAACCAGGGACAAGAAACGGGTGCAGTATCCAGTGCCGGCAGTTCTGCTGAGAACGAATGAGCGATGCTGTAGTGGATAAGCTACTGTACCGTTTGGGTAGTTTGGGCGTGCGCGCTATGGTGCCCGTAACCACAGTTAGCTCGGCCTGTCGCCGAAGAGACCGAATGACAGCCAATTGATTTACTTACACGATTGGCAAGGTATGAATGGTCTCTGGATTCTTCTACGGACCTGAAATAAGTTAGAGCTGTCGACATCGAGCTCCGCGATGGAATGGAGACCAAGCAACGATGGGAGTGGTCTCGACTCTCTAGTACAGTCGGACTTGGTTGAAGTTGAGAGCCCGCAGATTGTTGTCATGACAAGCACACCAATTTGACTCGCTAGCACTCAGCTGGCAGAGTATAAGTATGCATAGCACTGCGCGAACT
>WNGR01001245.1_pt1 | contig 28580 bp, 26 predicted proteins | sample 5407581 | NCBI WGS metagenome assembly WNGR01 (sample SAMN13153383, study PRJNA577476) | soil metagenome | isolation source: 80 cm soil or saprolite under Garry oak tree replicate 2 | place: USA:California | collected 2016-06-15
AGAACCGCCGCGGTTTCGACCTCTTCTGCCACGCGGTGTTAATTCTCGGCGTCGTGCTGGTGGTGTTTCCTGTGTACGTCGCGTTCTGCGCCGCGACGATGAGCGAGCGCGAGATATTCAGCGTGCCGCTCTCGCTCGTGCCGAGCTCGCATCTGTTCGAGAACGTCGCGACCGTCTGGGCCCACGGCAGCGGCAATGCGGCGGCGCCGTTCGGCCGCATGCTGTTCAACAGCCTCGTGATGGCGCTGGTGATTTCGATCGGCAAGATCGCGATCTCGATGATCTCCGCGTACGCGATCGTGTTCTTCCGCTTTCCGTTTCGCAATCTCGCGTTCTGGCTGATCTTCGTCACGCTGATGCTGCCGGTCGAAGTGCGGATCTTCCCGACCGTGCAGGTCGTGTCGTCGATGCATCTGAGCAATACGTACAGCGGCCTGACGTTGCCGCTGATCGCTTCGGCCACCGCCACCTTTCTGTTCCGCCAGTTCTTCATGACGCTGCCCGACGAACTGATGGAAGCGGCGCGCATCGACGGCGCCGGCGCGATGCGCTTCTTCTGGGACGTGGTGCTGCCGCTGTCGAAAACGAATATGGCGGCGCTGTTCGTGATCACCTTCATCTACGGCTGGAATCAGTACCTGTGGCCGATCCTGATCACGAGCCAGCAGTCGCTGACGACCGCCGTGGTCGGCATCAAGAGCATGATCGCTTCGGGCGACACCGCGACCGAATGGCATCTCGTGATGACCGCGACGCTGCTCGCGATGCTGCCGCCGCTCGCCGTCGTGCTGACGATGCAGCGCTGGTTCGTGCGCGGCCTGGTGGATTCGGAAAAGTAAGCCGCGCCTCGCATGGACGAACTTCGGTCGTGGAATGAAAGACACCGCGTAATCCGCGGCAAGCAACGAAAGGCTAAAACAGCATGGCTGCACTGACTCTGCAAGGCGTTAAAAAAACCTACGACGGCAAACAGTTCGTGTTGCACGGCATCGACGTGGACGTCGCCGACGGCGAGTTCGTCGTGATGGTCGGCCCGTCCGGTTGCGGCAAGTCGACCTTGCTGCGGATGGTGGCGGGACTCGAGCGCATCTCCGAGGGCGAGATTTCGATCGCCGGCAAGGTGGTCAACCAACTGGAACCGAAGGATCGCAACATCGCGATGGTGTTTCAGAACTACGCGCTGTATCCGCATATGAGCGTGGCCGAAAACATGGGCTACGCGCTGAAGATCGCGGGCGTCGATCGTGCGCAGATCACGAAGCGCGTGCAGGCCGCCGCGCAGATTCTCGAACTCGAAGCGCTGCTGCAACGCAAGCCGCGTGAGCTTTCCGGCGGACAGCGGCAGCGCGTCGCGATGGGCCGCGCGATCGTGCGCGAGCCGGCGGTGTTTCTCTTCGACGAACCGCTGTCCAATCTCGACGCACGCCTGCGTGTGCAGATGCGCCTCGAAATCCAGCGTCTGCATGCGCGGCTGGCCACCACCAGCCTATACGTCACGCACGATCAGATCGAAGCGATGACTTTGGCCCAACGCGTGATCGTAATGAACAAAGGCCACGCCGAGCAGATCGGCGCGCCGACCGAAGTCTACGAACGGCCGGCGACGGTGTTCGTCGCGGGCTTCATCGGCTCGCCGGGGATGAATCTGCTGGAAGGCCGCGTGTCCGACGACGGCTCGACCTTTGAAGTCGCGGGCAACGGTCCGAAGCTCCCGCTGACGGGCACGGCGGCGATCGGCCGCGAAGTCGCCAGCGGACGCGAATGGACGCTCGGCATTCGCCCCGAGCATATGACGCCGGGTCACGCGGACGCGCCTCATGCGACGCTCACCGTCGATTCCTGCGAACTGCTCGGCGCGGACAATCTCGCGCACGGCCGCTGGGGCAAGCACGATGTGACGGTACGCCTGCCGCACGCGCATCGGCCCGCGGCAGGCGAGGCGCTGCAAGTGGCGCTGCCCGCGCGACATCTGCATTTCTTCGATCCGTCGACGGGACGGCGCGTGAACTGAGCTCAACGCTAACCTCAGCGCGAACCTCTCCGCAGCCGCCCCTGCCGCCCCGCCCTCACCGCGAAGTACAATGCCACCTGAACCACCCGCCCGCCCGCGGGGCGTCGCGAAGTTCGACGCCGCGCTCGATGCCGCGCCGGCCGGCGCCGGGCACACTGCCCGGCCATAACACCGATTACCCATCCACCCTCGACAGCCCGCCCTCAATGCGGCCGGCGTCGTCAACGTCTATTGCAAGCAAATGGCCCAATACGTCTTCACCATGAACCGGGTCGGCAAAATCGTGCCGCCCAAGCGTCAAATCCTGAAAGACATCTCGCTCTCGTTTTTCCCCGGCGCGAAAATCGGGTTGCTCGGCCTGAACGGCTCGGGCAAGTCGACGCTGATCCGCATCATGGCCGGTGTGGACAAGGACATCGAAGGCGAAGCCACGCCGATGCCGAACCTGAACATCGGCTACCTGCCGCAGGAGCCGCAACTCGATCCGAACAAGACGGTGCGTGAAGCGGTCGAAGAAGGTCTCGGCGACGTGTTCAACGCGCAGAAAAAGCTCGACGAAATCTACGCGGCCTACGCCGAGCCGGACGCCGACTTCGACGCGCTCGCCGCCGAACAGGCCAGGTACGAAGCGATCCTCGCGACGACCGACGGCGGCAGTGCGGACCAACAGATCGAAATCGCCGCCGACGCGCTGCGCCTGCCGGCATGGGACGCGAAGATCGAACATCTGTCGGGCGGTGAAAAGCGCCGCGTCGCGCTGTGCAAGCTGCTGCTCGAAAAGCCGGACATGCTGCTGCTCGACGAGCCGACCAACCACCTGGACGCCGAATCGGTCGACTGGCTCGAACAGTTCCTCACGCGCTTTCCGGGCACGGTCGTCGCCGTGACGCACGATCGCTACTTCCTCGATAACGCCGCCGAGTGGATTCTCGAACTCGACCGCGGCCACGGCATTCCGTGGAAGGGCAACTACAGCAGCTGGCTCGACCAGAAGGAAGAGCGACTGAAGCAGGAAGAGTCGTCGGAATCGGCGCGTCAGAAGGCGATCAAGAAGGAACTGGAGTGGGTGCGCCAGAATCCGAAGGGCCGCCAGGCGAAGTCGAAGGCGCGTATCGCCCGCTTCGAGGAATTGAACAGCCAGGACTACCAGAAGCGCAACGAAACTTCGGAAATCTTCATTCCGGTCGGCGACCGCCTCGGCAATGAAGTGATCGAGTTCAAGAACGTCAGCAAATCGTATGGCGATCGTTTGCTGCTCGATAACGTCAGCTTCAAGATTCCGGCTGGCGCGATCGTCGGCATCATCGGGCCGAACGGCGCCGGCAAGTCGACGCTGTTCCGCATGCTCACCGGCCGCGAACAGCCGGATTCGGGCGAGATCGTGCAGGGCCCGACGGTCAAGCTCGCGTACGTGGACCAAAGCCGCGATGCGCTCGACGGCTCGAAGAGCGTGTTCGAGGAAATCTCCGGCGGTGCGGACGTGTTGACGGTCGGCAAGTACGAAACGCCGTCTCGCGCGTACATCGGCCGCTTCAACTTCAAGGGCGGCGACCAGCAGAAGATCGTCGGCAATCTGTCGGGCGGCGAGCGCGGCCGGCTGCATCTGGCGAAGACGCTGATCGCGGGTGGCAACGTGCTGCTGCTGGACGAACCGTCGAACGACCTCGACGTGGAAACGCTGCGCGCGCTCGAAGACGCGTTGCTCGAATTCGCGGGCTCCGTGCTGGTGATCTCGCACGATCGCTGGTTCCTCGACCGCATCGCGACGCACATCCTCGCGTTCGAAGGCGATTCGCAAGTCACCTTCTTCGACGGCAATTACCAGGAATACGAAGCGGACAAGCGCGCGCGTCTTGGCGAAGAAGCTGCTCGTCCGAAGCGTCTGCGTTACAAGCCGATCGCGCGATAAGTCTGGGCCCGACGGCCTGCTCGCCGGCTGGCGGGTGGGCCGTTTTTTCGAGCCTGGCCGGCGTTTGGCCCGCTGTTGCGCTCACCGCGGCAGCCGGTGTTTTTCAGTTGGACGACAGGGCACGCGCATTGCGTGCGACGGCGTGATATTGGGTCCCGGCGGAATGCTCCCGCTCCCCCTCTCAGACGTGCGCCGAACCGGCGCACTCACCGGACGATCACAGCCACACCGCGCAATGCGGTGGCGAGGAGGCAAGCATGGCGATGTCGAAGGGCAAGCGCTGGATCGTTGCGATGAGCGGCGTGCTGCTGGTGCTGATCGTCGCCGCGATCGGCGCCCTGCAGTTCGCGCAACGCGAAGTCAAGGAACACGTCGTTGCGGCGCTCGGTCCGCTCGGCAGCGCTGAAAACATCCGCATCGGTCTCACTTCGGTCCATCTCACTCATGTTCTGCTCAAGGCGCCGCCCGGCTGGCCGGCCGGCGATCCGCTCAGAGCCGACGAAATCATCATCACGCCCGATATCCGCGACCTGGTCGCGCGGCGCATGCATATCCGTAGCGTGGTGGTACGCGGCTTCGACATGTCGGTATTTCGAAGCAAGGACGGCACGATCCGCTTGCTGCCGAATCTGCGCCAGTCGCTCAACGCCGGCGACAAAGACAACGACGATGCCGGCAGAAGTGCCGCGCCTGTGTCGCGTGAAAAGCTGGTCGATCACATTCGCTTCGAGCAGGGCAACTTTCATTTTTACGACATGACGGTGGGCCCGCCCGCTTTCAAAGTGACGGTCAGCAACGCCAATGCGACTGTCGATCACCTGCGTCTGCCCGCGCTCAGCGAACCAACGACCGTCGACGTCACCGGCTCGATCAAAGGCCCAGCGCATACAGGCACGGTGTCGTTCGGCGGCTGGATCAAAGTCGCAAGCAAGGATTCGCAGACCATCAGCAAACTGCGTGGCGTCGACGTCGCAATGCTCGATCCGTATTTGCTGAAAAAGGCCGGCGCGAAGGCCCAAGTGACGGGCGGCACGGTCGATCTCACCGTTGAATCGACGGTGCGCAACTATCAGCTGCACGCGCCTGGCACGGTGACGGTCCACAATCTGCAACTCGCCGAGAATGACAATCCGCTCGACACCTTCATGTCGATTCCGACCAAGGCGGCCGTCGCCGCGCTCAAGGCGCGCAACGACGACATCACGCTGCATTTCGTGCTGGATGGGAATTTGCGCGACCCAAAATTCTCGGTGCAGGAAAGTCTGATGACGCGTATCGCCGCGGGGTTTGCCAAAGCGCTGGGCGTAAGCGTCGAGGGCGTGGCGAAAGGGGCGGGGGAAACGGTGAAAGGGCTGGGTAACGCGTTGAAGAATCTACTTGGGCAGTAGAGGAAGCCGGCCAGAAGCAGACAGAGGCGAGGCGCCGCGGCGAGACCGCAAACGCGTTGCGTCGCCGCTCGGACCAAGCAACCCCGTGCTTAAACCGGCAGCCCCAACTCGCGCAGTTTCACTTCGGTTTGCGCCGCGCTGACGTGATGCACACCGTGCCAACCGAGTGCGGTTGCCGCCTCGGCATTCTTCGCGTTGTCGTCGATGAAAACGAGTTCGCCGGGCTGCACGCCAGGCATTTGTAGCTCGATCTGCTGACGCATTGCCGCGAAGATCGCCGGATCGGGCTTCACCAGCCCCACTCGCCCCGACACCACGATGTCGCGAAACCGCCGCAGCACCGGGTAATGCTCCCACGCATACGGAAACGTCTCCGCCGACCAGTTCGTCAGCCCGAACAGCGGCACCTCGGCGGCTTCGAGTTTTTCCATGATCGCGACGCCCTCTTCCAGCTCGCCGGCCACCATCTCGTGCCAGCGCTCATAAAACGCGCGGATCAGCGGTTCGTGATCGGGAAACTGAGCGATCAGCTCGTTCGTGGCCTCGACGATCGGTTGGCCGCCATCCTGACGGATCACCCAGTCCATCGAACAGACGTGAGTCAGAAACCAGCGGCGCTCGGTTTCGTCAGGAATCAGTTGGCGATACAGATACTCGGGGCTCCAGTCGATCAGCACGCCGCCGAAATCGAACACGACTGCCTTGATTGCCATGCACTCTCCGTATGCAACGTTGTTGCCGCAATCAGATGGGTTGCGTGCGCAACTCGAGCCACGCTCGAACTGCGCCCGACACGTGCGGCGACAGGCGCGTACGCACCATCTCGTGGTACGCGTTGAGCCATGCGCGTTCGTCCTCGCGCAGCAGCGACAGATCGAGGCAACGCGTGTCGATCGGACACAGCGTGAGCGTCTCGAACTTGAGGAAGTCGCCGAACTCCGTTTGTTCCGCGGGCACGTTCAGCACGAGGTTTTCGATCCGCACGCCCCATTTGCCCGGCCGGTAGATGCCCGGCTCGACCGAGGTGATCATGCCTTCTTCCATCGCGGTCCACGGTTCCGCCGGCGCGTAGTGCGAAATCACCTGCGGGCCTTCGTGCACGTTCAGGAAGTAGCCCACGCCGTGACCCGTGCCGTGACCGTAATCGGCGCCGGCTTCCCAGATCGGCGCGCGGGCGATCGCGTCGAGCATCGGCGAACGGATGCCGCGCGGGAATTTCGCGCGCGACAAAGCCATCGTGCCTTTCAGCACGATCGTGAAATCGCGACGCTGTTCCGCGCTGATGGCGCCGACCGGCACGACGCGCGTGATGTCGGTGGTGCCGCTCAAATACTGCGCGCCGGAATCGATCAGCAACAGGCCATTGCCCTCGATCACCGAATGCGATTCCTCAGTGGCGCGATAGTGCGGCATCGCGCCGTTCGCGTTGAAGCCCGCGATCGTCGCGAAGCTCAGCGACACGAAGCCGGGACGGCGCGCGCGGGCCGCCGTCAGGCGTTCGTCGATGGTCAGTTCGGTGATGGTTTCGCGGCCCAGGGCGCCTTCGAACCACGCAAAAAACTCCGCGAGCGCCGCGCCGTCCTGCTCCATGGTCTCGCGCACGTGCGCGGCTTCCGCCTCGGTCTTGCGCGACTTGAAGAAGGTGGATGGATTGACCGCCTCGACCACCGTTACCGTCGACGGCACCGACTGCAGCGAACCGTAGGTAATGCGGCGCGGGTCGATCAGCAGCGTGCTGCCGGCGGGCAACGCGGCCAGCGCGTCCGCCGCCTTCGCATACGGCTCGACGCTGATGCCGTCGCGCGCCAGCGCGTCGGCCAGCGCCTGCGGCACCTTGCCGTCGGCGACAAAAAGCGACGCGTGGTCGACACCGATCAGCGCGTGCGCCACGAACACCGGGTTGTAGCTCACATCCGCGCCACGCAGATTCAGCAGCCACGCGAGATCGTCGAGCGTGGAGACGAAATGCCATTGCGCGCCCTTCTCCGCCATCGCGCGGCGAATCTGCGCGAGCTTTTCCGAGCGCGCGACGCTCGCATGCGGCGCGGCGTGCTCGAACACGGCGGCAGCCGGCAGCGACGGGCGCTGCGGCCAGATCGCGTCGAACAGATCGACGTCGGTACGCAGCTTCACGCCGTGCGCGGTGAGCGCCTGGGTCAAGGCCCGCGCCGCCGTCACGCCGAGCACGGCGCCGTCCACGCCGACCGTGGCGCCTGCCGCCACGTTCTGCGCGAGCCATTCGAAATGCGGGGCGGTCTGCTGGCCACCGGTCATCTTCATCAGTTGGACGCCGGTGCCGGCCAGTTGCGCATTGGCCTGTTCCCAATAGCGGCTGTCGGTCCAGACGCCGGCGAAGCCGGCGGTCACGATCAGCGTGCCGGCCGAGCCGGTGAAACCCGACAGCCACTGCCGGCCCTGCCAACGGCCCGGTAAATATTCAGACAAATGCGGATCCGCGGACGGCACCAGGTAGGCGGCGACGCCTTCTCGCGCCATTGCGTTGCGCAGTGTCGCGAGCCGTTCGGGGATGGAGGAGGTTTCGGGGAGTCGGGCATTCATCGGAGTCACCTGCAAATATTCATCGACGGGAAAGCAAGCCGACCGTCACGGCAACGGCGATCAACGCGACGCCAGTGCATACCGGCCATTCGAGCATATCGCCGTCATGGAAGAGACCAGTCACGTTGCCAGCCATGCGTGCGACACCGGCGCCCAGCAATCCGGCCAGCAGCGCCACCCACCATTGGGCTCGGCTCGAACGGTGCAGCGGATGCAGCCACCAGCCTGCAAGGCCGATCGCCGACCCCAGCACTGCGATTCCCGGCCAACCCATTAGCGGCAGGTCTCGCGCAGTTTCAGATTTGTCTCATGGGCGCAAGGGGCTTGGACAGCTAGCATTTTTGTCTCATTAACTATAGAGGTTCAGCACTGCGCTTTCCGCATAGCGGTTGAGTTTAGGGGTCGGGGTGATGTTAGGCAAGCTGTAAGCCTTACGAGAAAGCCTGGTTCCCGCTCATTGCCAGGCTGGCCGCGCGCCATGCGAATCGCACTTATCGAGCCGGACCCGCGGCATGCCAAACTGATCGGCCGGCTGATTTTCGCCGGCGGCCACGTGTGCCAGCACTTCACCGCGAGTGCGCCGTTCCTGAGCCGCGCGGCGGACGAATTCTTCGATCTTCTCATCACCGAAAGCTGGGCCGGCGACCATTGCGCCGAAGACGTGATCGCCCGCGCCCGCGCCATCCTGCCGGGCTTGCCGGTGATCGTGCTGATGTCCGCGCCGCGCGAAAGCCAGATCGTGGCCGCGCTGCACGCCGGCGCCGACGACTGCGTCACCAAACCGGTCAGCGGCCCGGAAATGCTGGCCCGGGTGGACGCGCTGCTGCGGCGCGCCGGGCTGCGGCGGCCGCCCAACCGGCGGCGGGACATCATCGGCGGCTATGCATTCGACGCAGCGCAGTTGGGCGTCACGTTCCGTAATCAAACAGTCACGCTGACACCGAAGGAATTCCGCTTCGCGCTGCTGCTCTTCAATAATCTGTCGCGGCCGGTATCGCGCGCGCATATCCTCGAAACAGTCTGGGCGAGCCGGCGCGACGTAAGGTCGCGTACCGTCGACACGCATGCGTCGCGCGTGCGGACCAAATTGCAGTTGCGCCCCGAGCACGGCTATTGCCTGACGCCGCTTTATGGCTACGGCTATCAACTCGACGCCATCCCGCCGGAAACCGTTGTGGAGGCGGCATGACGCGGGTTCAATGTAAGAATGGTGAAAACGCTATAATATTGAGCTAAACCATAGCCCCCCATATGCAGCTTCTAACGATCGGAATCAATCACCACACTGCGCCTGTCGCCTTGCGCGAACGCGTGGCGTTTCCGCTCGAACAGATCAAGCCCGCATTGGACACCTTCAAGAGCGTCTGGCTCGGCCGCACCGCCCGCACGGCGCCGGAAGCGGCGATTCTGTCCACCTGCAATCGCACCGAACTCTATTGCGCGACCGACGACCAGGCCGCGCGCGAAGCCGCGATCCAGTGGTTCTCGAAATACCACAACCTGCCGATCGACGAACTCGCGCCGCACGTCTACGCATTGCCGCAGTCGGAAGCCGTGCGCCACGCCTTTCGCGTCGCGTCGGGGCTCGATTCGATGGTGTTGGGCGAGACGCAAATCGTCGGACAAATGAAGGATGCGGTTCGCACCGCGTCCGAGGCCGGCGCGCTCGGCACTTATCTGAACCAGTTGTTCCAGCGCACCTTCGCCGTCGCGAAGGAAGTGCGCAGCACCACCGAAATCGGCGCGCAGTCGGTTTCCATGGCGGCGGCCGCCGTGCGGCTCGCGCAGCGGATTTTCGACAAGGTGTCGAACCAGCGCGTGCTGTTCATCGGCGCGGGCGAAATGATCGAGCTGTGCGCCACGCACTTCGCCGCGCAACAGCCGCGGGAACTGGTGGTCGCGAACCGCACCGCCGAGCGCGGCTCGCGGCTTGCCGAGCGCTTCAGCGGCCGGGCGATTCCTTTGTCCGAACTGCCCATGCGGATGCATGAGTTCGACATCATCGTGTCGTGCACCGCTTCCACGCTGCCGATCATCGGGCTGGGCGCGGTCGAGCGGGCGGTGAAAGCACGCCGTCACCGCCCGATCTTCATGGTCGATCTGGCCGTTCCGCGCGATATCGAACCCGAAGTCGGCCAGCTCGAAGACGTGTTCCTGTATACCGTCGACGACCTGGGCGCGATCGTCCGCGAAGGCAATGCGTCGCGCCAGGCCGCGGTCGCGCAGGCCGAGGCGATCATCGAAACGCGCGTGCAGAATTTCATGCAATGGCTCGACGCGCGCAGCATCGTGCCGGTGATCCGCCATATGCATACGCAAGCCGACGTGCTGCGCCGCGCCGAAGTCGAACGCGCGCAGAAAATGCTCGCGCGCGGCGATGATCCGGCCGCCGTGCTGGAGGCGCTGTCGCAAGCGCTCACGAACAAACTGATCCACGGGCCTACGCACGCGCTCAATCGCGCGAGCAGCGAGAACCGTGACACGCTCATCGAACTGATGAGCGGCTTCTACAAACACTCCGGTTCTTCCGAGCGTTAGCGGCGCGATCGCCGCCGCGCTGTCCGGGCCACTTGCAAGTGGCCCGCGACGTGCGTCTGACCTGGGCATCCGCCCACTCCCCTAGTTGCCGTCCTTGCCGGAGCCCGCTCCGATACCCGTCCGATGAAAACGAGCATGCAACGCAAGCTCGACCAGCTCACTACCCGGCTGGCCGAACTGAACGATCTGTTGAGCCGCGAGGACACTACCTCGAATCTCGACCAATACCGCAAGCTCACGCGCGAACACGCCGAGCTCGGGCCGGTGGTCGAGCATTACGCGCTGTGGCGCCAGGCCATGCACGACGCCGCGACCGCGCAGGAACTGCTGGCGGACGTGTCGATGCGCGATTTCGCGGAAGAGGAAATTCGCGCGGCCCGCGAACGCATGGATAAGCTCGGCGGCGAACTGCAGAAAATGCTGCTGCCGAAAGATCCGAACGACGACCGCAACATCTTCCTCGAAATTCGCGCGGGCACGGGCGGCGACGAGTCCGCGCTGTTCGCGGGCGATTTGTTGCGCATGTACCTGCGCTTTGCCGAGCGCAATCGCTGGCAGGTCGAGATGATGTCGGCGAGCGAATCGGATCTCGGCGGCTATAAGGAAGTGATCGTGCGGATCGCTGGCGAAGCGGCGTATTCGAAGCTCAAGTTCGAGTCCGGCGGCCATCGCGTGCAACGCGTGCCGGCAACCGAAACGCAGGGCCGCATTCACACGTCGGCGTGCACGGTGGCCGTGATGCCGGAAGCGGATGAAATCGGCGAAGTCGAAATCAATCCGGCCGATCTGCGCATCGACACGTTCCGCGCGTCCGGCGCGGGCGGGCAGCACATCAACAAGACCGATTCGGCGGTGCGTGTTACGCACTTGCCGACGGGGATCGTCGTCGAATGCCAGGACGATCGTTCGCAGCACAAGAACAAGGACCGCGCGCTGAAGGTGCTCGCCGCGCGCATCAAGGACAAGCAATCGCACGAGCAGCAGGCAAAGGAAGCGGCCACACGCAAGAGCCTGATCGGCTCGGGCGACCGTTCGGAGCGCATCCGCACCTACAACTTTCCGCAAGGTCGTTTGACGGATCATCGGATCAATCTGACGCTGTATCGCCTCGAGGCGATCATGGACGGCGACCTCGGTGAACTGATCGCGGCTCTCGTCAGCGAGCATCAGGCTGAACTGCTGGCCTCGCTCGGCGATGCGGATTAAAGCACGAATGAATCGGCAGACGAATCAGCAGATGACCCGCATATGAGCTCGGTTACGCCCGCCGCGCTGTTGCGCGCCTCGCCGCTGCCGCCGCTCGAAGCGCGGATCCTGCTCACGCACGTGCTCGGCTGGCGGCATACGCAACTGATTACACGCGGCGATGAACCGCTCAACGGCGCGTCGGTGGAGCGGTATCAGGCGTTGGAAGCGCGTCGTGTAGCCGGTGAGCCGGTCGCGCAACTGATCGGCGCACGCGAATTCTTCGGACTTGAGTTCGAAGTGACGCGCGACGTGCTGATTCCGCGTCCCGAAACCGAATTGCTTGTAGAAACCGCGCTGAACGCAATGGATAACCTCTCGCGGCCGCGCGTGCTCGACCTCGGCACCGGCACGGGCGCCATTGCCGTGGCGATTGCGTCGATGCGGCCCGACGCGCAAGTTTGGGCGCTCGACCGTTCTTCCGAAGCGCTCGCGGTGGCAACACGCAATGCCGCCCGCCTGCTGGACGCCAACCGCCCCGGCGGCGCCGTGGTATTGCAGCAAAGCGACTGGTACGACTCGCTCGATCCAACACTGCGCTTCGACGTGATCGTGAGCAATCCGCCGTATATCGCGAGCGGCGATCCGCATCTGTCGGAAGGCGATTTGCGCTTCGAGCCGCGCGGCGCGCTGACCGACGAAGCCGACGGCCTCAGCGCGATCCGCGCGATCGTCGACGGTGCGCCCACACGTTTGAGCGCCAATGGCGTATTGTGGATCGAACACGGCTACGATCAGGCCGAAGCCGTTCGCGCGCTGCTGTCAACGCAGAATTTCGTGGAAGTACGCTCGGAGCGGGACCTCGCCGGCATCGAACGAATCAGCGGCGGACGGTTGCGCGGCTGATCTTCTTCGGATGGCCTTAGTCGGCGCAAGGGTAAAGCGGCCTTGGGCCGGTCTTACTGAAATCCGCTATCATTTCAGCCTATTCCCTACACATAACGGAACCGCAAGGTCAGTCATGGATACGCAACAACGCATCAAGCAAATCGTCGACGAAAACACCGTCGTGCTCTTCATGAAGGGCAGCGCTCAGTTCCCCATGTGCGGCTTTTCGGGCCGCGCCATCCAGATCCTGAAGGCGTGCGGCGTCGGCGAGTTCAAGACCGTCAACGTGCTCGAAGACGACGAAGTCCGCCAGGGCATCAAGCAGTTCTCGAACTGGCCGACCATTCCGCAGCTCTATGTGAAGGGCGAATTCGTCGGCGGCTCGGACATCATGATGGAAATGTACGAATCGGGCGAACTGCAGCAATTGTTCGCCGCGGTCTGAACATTTACTGTCTAAGGCGCCGCGAGCCATGGAAACACGCGCTGCGGCGCCACGCCGGCTGATCGTCGCGATCACCGGCGCGACCGGCGCCATCTACGGCATCCGGTTGCTCGAGACGTTGCGCAAGCTGGGCGGCGTCGAAAGCCATCTGCTGATTTCGAGCGCGGGCTGGCTCAATATTCAGCACGAACTCCAGTTGAGCAAAGAAGACGGGCATCCTCTCGCGGATGTCGTCCATTCGGTGCGCGACGTCGGCGCGAGCATCGCATCCGGCTCGTTCGCGACCGAAGGCATGGTGGTCGCCCCCTGCTCGATGAAAACGCTCGCGAGCATCGCACACGGTTTTTCTGACAACCTGATCACGCGCGCCGCCGATGTTACGCTCAAGGAGCGCCGCCGGCTCGTGCTCCTCGTGCGCGAAACGCCGTTCAATCTCGCGCACCTGCGCAATATGACGGCCGTCACCGAAATGGGCGGCGTGATCTTTCCGCCGTTGCCTGCTTTCTATAACCAACCCGCGTCGATCGATGAGATGGTCGATCACACTGTGGCGCGCGTGCTGGATCTGTTCGCGCTCGGGCCGGCTTTGTCGCCGGCGTGGCAGGGATTGCGCGGCGCAGATTAATAACGCTTGCGACACAATCAATTCCGCTTTAGCCGGTTTATCAAAGGTCAGTGCGGATTTATATTGATAGCAACCCAATCCTTGCGCCGCGTCCTCGCGGCTGTGTTGCTGCCATGACCCGCTTACCTTCGCTTTTCCTTTCCCACGGCGCGCCCACGCTGCCGATCGACCCGTCGCTGCCGTCCGCCGAATTCGGCATGCTCAGCGCGCAACTGCCGCGACCCGAAGCCGTGCTGATGCTGTCGGCCCACTGGGGCACGGCACGGCCGGTGGCGAGCACGTCCACGGCGCCGGAAACCATCCACGATTTCTACGGTTTTCCGCGTCAGTTGTATGAAATTCAGTATCCGGCTCCGGGCGCGCCCGACGTGGCGCGCCGCGCCGCCCTGCTGCTCGGTGAGAACGGGATCGTCGCGGATGCGCAACCGCACGGCCTCGATCACGGCGCATGGGTGCCGATGCTGCTGATGTTCCCAGATGCCGACGTGCCGGTCGCGCAGTTGTCGATTCAACCGCACATGGACGCAGCGCATCACTTCCGCGTGGGCCGCGCGCTGCGTGCCCTGAAGGACGAGGGCGTGATGGTCATCGGCTCCGGCCAGATCACGCACAACCTGCGCGCCGCCGACTTTTCGGCGCGCCCGGAAGACGCCGACCCGCGCGTCGCCGAATTCACCGGCTGGTTCGAGGACAAGCTCGCCGCGCACGACATCGACGCGCTGCTCGACTACCGCCGCCAGGCGCCGCACGCGGTGCTGATGCATCCGACCGACGAGCATCTGTTGCCCGTATTCGCCGCATTGGGCGCCGCGGACGACGATTATTCGCTGACGATTCAATCGCTCGGCACCTATCAGCGTTCGCTCGCCATGACGAATTACGTGTTCGGCAGCGCCTGATACACCATCAAAGCGCGGCGTTAAAAAAAGCCCGCCTGAGTTTGCTCAGGCGGGCTTTTTTACACCGGACCGAACCACGATCCGGTCCGCAGACTCAGCGCGGCATATTAATGCGCGCCCATGCCTTCAAGTACTTCGTCGTGAGTCTGACGCTCTTCCAGGTACTCTGAGCGGTAGCCGCTGTGAACGCCCCAGTAGTAAAACACCAGCGAGAACGCGATCACCACGAGCATGTCCCAGCCGTACGGCAGGACGCCGAGGCCACCGAATTCCTTGCTGCCGGTCAGCGACAGAACCGCCATGATCGGCAGGTAGGCCACGAGCCACCATGCCGCCTTCAGATCACGCCCCCAACCGCCGAAGCCCGACTTCGCCTGGAAGTAGAAGTACACCGGCAACGCCACGACCATCAACAGAATGATTTCGCCTGTCAGTGGCCACCTGGCCCAGTACAGGATCAGCGACGCGCACACGAACGCGAACGGCGCGATGATCTGCATGCCCGGAATGTGCAGCGGACGCTCGAGGTCCGTCGCCGCGCGGCGCAGCGCCATCAGGCTGATCGGGCCGGTCAGGTACGAGATTACGGTCGCGACCGAAATCACCGCCGCGAGCGAACTCCAGCCGCGGAAGAAGAACAGGAAAATAAACGACACCAGCAGGTTGAACCACATCGCCTGACGCGGCACGCCATAGAACGGGTGCACATTGCCGAACATCTTCGGCATCGTGTTGTTGCGCTCCATCGCGTAGATCATGCGGGTGGTGGTCGCCATGTAGGTCGTGCCGGTGCCGCTCGGGCTGACGAACGCGTCGACGTAGAGCAGGATAGCGAGCCAGTTCAGGTTCAACGCAATTGCCAGTTCGGCGAACGGCGAAGCAAAGTTGAAATGGCCCCAGCCCTTCATCACGTCGCTCGGGCTGACCGCGCCGATATACGCAACCTGCAGCAGCACGTAGATCACCAGCGCGAGCAGGATCGAGCCGATCACCGCGAACGGCACGCTCTTGGCCGGATTGCGCGCCTCACCGGCCAGATTGATCGGACTCTGAAAACCGTTGAACGCGAACACGATGCCGCTCGTCGCCACCGCGGTCAGGACCGCCGACCAGCCGTACGGCGCGAACGTGCTCACTTCGCCGAAGTTTTCCTTGTGAAAGCCCGTCATCATCAAGCCGACGATCGTCGCGCCCGGAATCAGGAACTTGAAGATCGTGATGGCCGAATTCGCGCGCGCGAAAAGCTTCACGCCCCAGTAGTTCAACAGGAAGTAAACGATTACCAACGCGGCGGACAACAGGAGCCCATTGGTGGTTAATTCCCCGTTCACGAACAGCGCGTGCGCCCATGGATAGGGCCACGTGCTCATATACTGAATGGAGGCTTCCGCCTCGATCGGAATCACGGAGACAATCGCGATCCAGTTTGCCCATGCGCTAATGAAACCCACCAGCGCGCCATGCGAATAACGCGCATAACGCACCATGCCGCCCGATTCCGGGAACATCGCGCCGAGTTCCGCGTAGGTCAAGGCGATCGCGAGAATCACGATAGCGCCGATGATCCATGCGCAAATAGCAGCCGGGCCGGCGATTTTGGCGGCCTTCCACGCGCCGAACAGCCAGCCCGAGCCGATGATCGAACCCAAGCCGGTCAGCAGCAACGCAAACGGCCCGATGTTCCGTTGTATAGAACTTTTCACATCTTCTCCTGTGTCGGCCGGAGTTAGTGCTTTAGCAGTGACTCCGGTCCCATGCAAGTTTGCAGCAGAACCCTGTGTCGGCACCGCGTGACCTCGCTTGTGGCGCTGGAGACGGGGTGACGCGCATGCATGCGCGACCGGTGCAACCGGTGCGCGGCGCGTAGTTTAACGGTTGCACCCTCGCGCCGCAGCCGAACTAAGGGTTGTCCCTGGCAAAAAAATCAGACGAACAGCAAGCTTTGTAAGCAGCACCTACCTTCGAAGACCGAAAATTTTGTAAAGATGTGGCGAGACTGTTGACCTTCTCTCAAAATCGCCGTATAACGTTCGGGCAGGATTTCAAGCGGCGAGTGAATTGGTCTTTCGTAGTTCGCCCATCAACGGTACTCCGGTTGGTCCCATTACCCCCTTCCTTGATTTTCATGCAACCCATTGGGCTTCGGCCTTATTTACCATCTTTAGGAACAAGTAATATGGAAACCGGTACCGTCAAGTGGTTCAATGACGCAAAGGGCTTTGGCTTCATCACGCCGGACGGCGGCGGCGAAGATCTGTTCGCGCATTTCTCGGAAATCCGCACGGAAGGCTTCAAGACGCTGCAAGAGAATCAAAAGGTTACGTTTGAAGTGAAGACGGGCCCGAAGGGCAAGCAAGCTGCTAACATCAAGCCGGTGTAAGCAGGACGCTCCCTTCAGGACGCAAAAAACCCCGCCTCGGCGGGGTTTTTTTATATTCATCGCAACTGTATGTGGTGATTATCTTCGCAGTATGCGATTGGTAATTCGGGTTTATCCGAACAGACGCCGCGCGTGAATACCGAGACCTGTCGCGACACTGGCGAGCCGGTCGCCAAATACCGCTTTGGCATCTGGAAATGCAGCCGCCAATGCGCTCGATAGAAACGCCAGACCGGTCGAGCCACCCGTGAAGTAAATCGCGCTGACGTCGCGCGTGGCGATGCCCGCCGCCTGCACCGTGTCGCGTGCCGCCTGCACGATGCGGCGCGTCTCGTCCTGGCCGGCCTTGATGAGCTGCGCTTCGTCGAAGGCGAGGCGCAAGTCGTCCTCCACTCCGTCGAGATCGATCACGGTTTCGCCGCCCGCCGCCACGCCGATCTTCGCCTCTTCCGCGTGCGCCGCGAGCGCATGCCCCAGGCGGCGCTCCACGACACGCATCAGGCGGTCGTGATGTTTGACCTCGGTGAAGAGATGCCGCATCAGCGCGAGTTCGCCGACGCGCTTCGGCGCGTAGACGGTGTTGATCAGATGCCAGGTCGCCAGATCGAAATACACGCGGTTCGGGATTTCGCGGCCTTCGGGATCGAGCGCCTGATAACCGAGTTCGCGCAGAATCGTCGCGAGTTCGACGCGGCGGTCGAAATCGGTGCCCGCGACGTGCACGCCGTGGTGGGCTAGCACATCGTCCTTGCGCTCGACGCGCTTCATCCGCTCCGGCCCGACCCGCACCAGCGAAAAGTCGGAGGTGCCGCCGCCGATGTCGGCCACCAGCACGAGTCCCTCCACCGTCAGATGCGATTCGTAGTCGAATGCGGCCGCGATCGGCTCATACTGAAAGTGAATCTCCCGCAGACCAACCGAGCGCGCCGCCGCTTCGAGCTGCTGCTGCGCCATTTGATCGGCGCGCGGATCGTCGTCGACAAAAAACACCGGACGGCCCAGCACGGCGCGATTGATCGGCCCGCCGGCGCTCTTTTCCGCCGAACGCTTGAGATGATCGAGGAAAATCGCGATAACGTCGGTGTACTTGATCGCCGAGCCGTCGCCCAGATCGGTCGAATTCTCGGCGAGCGGCGAGCCGAGAATGCTCTTCATGGAGCGCATCAGGCGACCGTCGAAACCGTCGATGTACGCTTCCAGCGCGGCCCGCCCGAATTCGCGGGTGTCTTCATCGGTGTTGAAAAACACCGAGGTGGGCAGCGTCGTATAGACGCCCTCGACCGGCGCGAGCTTAAGCAGAGCGCCGTCGGGAACAGCCACGGCCGAGTTGGAAGTACCGAAGTCAATCGCGCAATAGTTCATGGCAGGAATCGCCGCTCACGGCTGGCGCGGACAGAAGGGGGAGCGGCTTTGTATCACGAAATCCCAACGGGCATCAACTGACGCTTCCGGGGCGTCCGCAATAACGCCAAAGGCCTGCTCGACGGAACGAAAATTGCTAACTTCGACAGGATACGCCGCCAATTTATGACATTGAGGAGACTTTACGCAATGAGCGCGCCGCCAACCGCCGCTGTCCGCGAAAAAAACACCGCCATCGTCGAAACGGATCTGCCCTCGCGGCTCGACCGCTTGCCGTGGGGCCGCTTTCACTCGCTGATCGTCGTGGCGTTGGGCGTGACGTGGCTGCTCGACGGTCTCGAAGTGACGCTAGCGGGCGCGGTCGCCAGTGCGCTGAAGTCCAGTCCATCGTTGCACTTTACCAACGCCGACGTGGGTCTCGCCGGTAGCGCTTACATCGCCGGCGCCGTGCTTGGGGCGCTCGGCTTTGGCTGGATGACCGACCGGCTCGGCCGTCGCAAGCTGTTCTTCATCACGCTCGCGCTCTATCTGGCCGCCACCGCGGCGACCGCGTTTTCGTGGAATCTGGCCAGTTTTCTGCTGTTTCGGTTTCTGACCGGCGCGGGTATCGGCGGCGAATATACGGCGATCAATTCGACAATCCAGGAATTCACGCCGGCTCGCGTGCGCGGCTGGACCGACCTCGGCATCAACGGCACATTCTGGGTCGGCGCGGGGCTCGGCGCGGCCGGCTCGCTGGTGCTGCTCGATCCGGCTCTGCTGCCACCCGACTGGGGCTGGCGCGCATGTTTTTTCATCGGCGCGGTGCTGGCGCTGGTCATTTTGCCGATGCGTGTCTGGGTGCCCGAAAGCCCGCGCTGGCTCCTGACGCACGGCGACGAGCGCGACGCACGCTCGATCGTCGAAGGGATCGAAACGCGCTTTCGCCGCGAGGGCCACACGCTCACCGACCACGAACTCATTCGGCTACGGCTGCGCGCACGCGGACATACGCCGCTGCGCGAGGTGTTCCACACGCTTTTCAACGTGCATCGGCGGCGCGCGCTGGTCGGGCTGTCCCTGATGACCGCGCAGGCGTTCTTTTACAACGCGATCTTCTTCACCTATGCGCTGGTGCTTACCGATTTCTACCGGGTGCCGGCCGAGCATATCGGCTGGTATCTGCTGCCCTTCGCGCTCGGCAATTTCCTCGGACCGCTGGTGCTCGGCCGGCTCTTCGACGTGATCGGACGACGCAAGATGATCACGGCGACCTACGGCATATCCGCGATCCTGCTGACAGTGAGCGGCTATCTCTTCGAGCAGCAGATGCTCACCGTCGTCACGCAGACGATCGCATGGATGGTGATTTTCTTTTTCGCGTCGGCGGCGGCCAGTTCGGCGTATCTGACAGTCAGCGAATCGTTTCCATTGGAAATCCGTGCACTGGCGATCGCGGTGTTTTACGCGTTCGGCACGGCGCTCGGCGGCATCGCCGGCCCGGCGTTCTTCGGCAAGCTGATCGACACGCAGCAGCGCAGCGAGGTGTTTTCGGGTTATCTGGTCGGTTCCGCGTTGATGCTGGCGGCCGCGGTGATCGCGGCGATCTGGGGCGTGGATGCGGAGCGCAGGTCGCTTGAGCACGTCGCCAGGCCGCTTTCGAGCGTGGCGGACGACGAGGAATGAAAAACGCGCGGTCGGCGCCGCGCGTTTTCTGTCACTACCCAGCCTGCAAGCTGATCAGAACGCCTTCTTCCAGCCGCCGCCGTACGCAATGTCCGCCAGCGGCAGACGCTGACGCACCGACTTCTCGCGTTCGCGCAGCACCGGATCCAGCTTGTCGATGTCGCCGTAATGGCCGAGCGAAATCATCGCGATCACTTCGACGTCGTTCGGTAATTGGAACGCCGAGCGGAACGCCTTCGGGTCGAAGCCGCTCATCTGATGCGCCGCGAGGCCGAGCGCGTGCGCCTGCAACACCAGCGCCATCGCCGCCGCGCCCGCATCGTACGGCGCGCAGCGATTCACTTCGCCCTTGCTCGTGAGCGTGTGCGCGGTCACCGCGATCAGCACCGGCGCCGACGCATTCCAGCCCTGGTTGAACGGCACCAGGGTGGCGAAGGCCTGCTTGAACGAGACTTCGTCGACGCTGCGGTCGAATACGAGAAAACGCCACGGTTGCGCGTTATACGAAGACGGCGCCCAGCGTGCCGCCTCGAGCACGGAACGCAGGTTTTCGCGGCTCACCGGCTCGCTCGAATACGCGCGCGGGCTCCAGCGGCCTGCAATCAGCTCGTGAATGGCAACTTCGGTAGGGGCGGGTTTGTTGGTCATGCGCTTCTCTCGGTCGAAATTCATGATCGACGGGCGGCTGCCCGCGGTCACATAGCATAACCGGGCTTCGCCGCGCGCGCTCCAACATGTGTGAGTTAGTTTTCGCGTCGGCTGCAATGACAAACGGCCCCGTGCGGGGCCGTTTGTTCGGCTTCCATTCGCTGCGATTTGCTCGCGGCGTGCGACGTTACACCGCCTGCGGTTCCGGCACCTTGGCGGGCCGGTTGATGCGCAACACGATCACGGCGGCGACGATACACAAGCCGCCTGAAATCATCGACGCCACCGTGTACGTACCGAGGCTCGCGCGCAGCATGCCGGCGCCGAGCGCCGCGAACGCCGCGCCCAACTGGTGGCCGGCGACCACCCAGCCGAACACGACCGGCGCCGCTTCCTTACCGTAGACGTCCGTCGCGAGACGCACGGTGGGCGGCACGGTGGCGATCCAGTCGAGGCCGTAGAACACGGCGAAAAGCGGCAGGCCGAAGAAGTCGATGCCGAACGCGTGCGGCAGATACATCAGCGACAAACCGCGCAGGCCGTAGTACCAGAACAGCAGCACGCGGCTATTGAAGCGGTCCGAGAGCCAGCCGGAAAGCGTCGTGCCGAACAGATCGAAGATGCCCATCGCGGCGAGCAGCGACGCGCCCTGCACTTCGGTCATGCCGTAATCGCCGCACATCGCGATCAGATGGGTGCCGACGTAGCCATTGGTGCTCGCGCCGCAGATGAAGAAGCTGAAGAACAGCAGCCAGAAGTCACGCGTCTTGCTCGCCATGGCGAGCGTGCCGAAGGCGATCGCCAGCGGATTCTGTTTGGTGACGGTGGCCGCGACCGGCGCGTCGTGCGGTTCGCCGTACGGACGCAGCTTCATGTCGGCCGGACGCTCGGGCAACAGGAACGCGACCAGCGGCAGCACGATCACCGCCGCCAGCGCGACGACCCACACCACTTGCCGCCAGCCGTAATGCTGGGCGATAGCCGCGAGCATCGGCAGGAACACCAGTTGGCCGGTGGCGGAACTGGCCGTGAGAATGCCCATGACGAGGCCGCGCCGCGTGGTGAACCAGCGCGTCACCACCGTTGCGGAAAGGGACAGCGCCGCGACGCCCGTCGAGCCGCCCACCATCACGCCCCAGATCAGCACCATCTGCCACGGATGCGTCATCAGCGACGACAGCGCCACGCCGGCCGCCATCGTGCCGAGCGCGGCCAGCAGCGTGGGACGCACGCCGAAGCGCTGCATCGCCGCCGCCGCGAACGGCCCCATCAGGCCGTAGAGCGCGATATTCACCGAGATCGCCAGCGAAATCGTCGCGCGGCTCCAGCCGAATTGATGCTCGAGCGGCACCATCATTACGCTCGGCGTGGCGCGCGTGCCCGCCGCCGCCAGCAATACCAGAAACACCACGGCGACGGTCAACCAGCCGTAGTGGAAACGTCCGCCAATCAGTCTCGCTGCCCAGTTCATCGGTTCTCCAGTCGACGCCTTGCCCTTGAGGCGGCGCCGCTCGCATTGTTACGATTTCGGTAAAGGACTTGTGACAGATCTGTCACAATTGGTGTTGCGATCTTAGTTACTGATCGGTAACATGTCAAGGCGTCAATTCTATTCAGGTGGCCATCATGTCCGACAGCGAAACCCTCAAGCCAGCCGGCGCACGGCGCGCGCGCGGCGCGCAGACGGCCGGGCCGCAGGCGCAGCAGCATCTGCTGCGCGCCGCGGACGAACTGTTCTACCGCGAGGGCGTGCGAACGGTCGGCGTCGACGCGGTGGTGGAGCGCGCGGGCGTGAACAAGATGAGCTTATACCGCCAGTTTTCGTCGAAAGACGAATTGGTGATGGCTTATCTGGAGCGCAAGGACGAGCAGTTCTTCGGCTACGTGGAGCGGAGTTTCGCGAAGCATCCGGGCGAGCCGGCGAAGCAGCTTCAGCAGTATTTCGACGATCTGGCGGTGCGCGCCTCGATCGACGACTACCGCGGCTGTCCGTTCGTGAACGTGTCGGTGGAGTTTCCCGATACGGCGCATCCGGCGCGGCAGTTCGTGTTTCGCAACAAGGAACGGTTGATGGCGCGACTCACCGAGCTGACGATTGCGGCAGGCGCCGACGAGCCGGTGGCTCTCGCCAATGCGCTCGGTTTAATGATCGAAGGCGTGTATGCGGCCAGCCAGACTTATGGCCCCGGATGCGGGCCGATTCTCGCCGCGCCGAAAGTCGCGGCGCAGTTGATCGCTGCGGCATGCGGCGGGGCGGCGGCGGGTTGAGCCTGAGCTGGCTGTGCGGTCTCTTCGTCGCGGGGCGCGGATTGGCGTTGGTCCGCGCCGTTAGAATGGCGCTTTCCCCTTTCGCTGTGTGCCATGCCGTTGCCTGCCGAATCTCATGATGCTGTCGTTGCCGCTACCCGTCACTGGCTGACCCAAGCCGTGATCGGACTGAATTTGTGCCCGTTTGCGAAGGCAGTGCACGTGAAGGGACAGATTCGCTATGCCGTCAGCAACGCCGTAGACATGGAAGGCGTGTTGACCGATCTCGAAAGCGAGTTGCAGGCGCTGGTTGCGGCCGATCCGGACGCCGTGGATACCACGCTATTGATTCTGCCGCGGGCGCTCGGCGATTTTCTCGACTACAACGATTGCCTATTCTTCGCGGAGAGGATGCTCAAGCAGCTTCGGCTGGAAGGCACGATTCAGATCGCCAGCTTTCATCCTTTTTATCAGTTCGAAGGCAGCGAACCGGACGACATCGAGAATTACACCAATCGGGCGCCCTATCCGATCTTGCATTTGCTGCGTGAAGACAGCATTGAGCGCGCTGTTCAGGCATTCCCCGATGCGGGAGATATTTACGGGCGGAATCAGGAAACCCTTCGGCGGATCGGCCTTGCAGGCTGGAACGAACTAATGAAGCGGTGATCGACGCAGCGGCCTGGCCGTGGCCTCAAGCAGCCACGGCTGCCCCCGCCTGGAAGAGACGGGAAAATCAGGCGGAAACGAAAAATCGTTCCTTCAGATCCTCGATCCCGAGCGTTTCCATCACCTCATTAAGCCGCTCGGCCGGCCGCCGCCTCGGCAAGTCCTTATATTGGGCAATGATGAGTTCATTCTTCATGGAATGCTCCCACCCGACCAATTCGGTCACGCTCACCTGATATCCGTGCGCTTCCAGTTGCAAACACCGCAGCACGTTCGTTATCTGGCTGCCAAATTCCCGCGTATGCAGCGGATGCCGCCAGATTTCAGTCAACGCGTTCGCAAGCGATTTACCCTTGTTCTGCCGTAACACGCCCGCCACCTCAGCCTGGCAGCACGGCACGACCACGATGTACTTCGCGTGCTTTTCCAACGCAAAGCGGATGGCGTCGTCGGTCGCGGTATTGCAGGCGTGCAGCGCCGTGACGATGTCGATCTCAGCTGGCAAGCGCTCCGACGTGATCGAGTCGGCCACCGACAGGTTCAAGAACGACATCCCCGTAAAACCCAGCCGTGCGGCCAGTTCCTCGGACTTCGCGACCAGTTCCTCGCGTGTTTCGATGCCGTAAATGTGCGAAGCCCCACCAGCAGCCCCCTGAAATTCCTTGAAGAAAAGGTCGTACAGGATAAAACCTAGATATGACTTGCCCGCGCCGTGGTCGACGAGCGTCAAGATGCCGTGCTTGTCCTTGAGGTCCTTGAGCAGCGGCTCGATGAACTGAAAAAGGTGATAAACCTGCTTCAGCTTGCGGCGGCTGTCCTGGTTCATCTTGCCGTCGCGCGTAAGGATGTGCAGTTCCTTCAGTAGCTCGACGGATTGGTTCGGACGGATTTCGTGGGTTTTGCTGGACATCATGGAACGCCGCCGATTGCAACGCGAACGTGCGACAGGTGACGGAAAAAGGGAAAAGTTGCTGCCAGTTTACCCAAAGCGCGGCCCGGCCACCGAAGGAGCCGCGCAAACCATGCAAAAAAAGCACCAACCTGGAATGTTTCCTGCTCGCAAAGCGCGGCGTGGGACGTTTCCTGGAGGGCTCACAACAGCTTGCGGGCCGGCTCGCCCACTGACGTAAGCCGTGCCGCCCATAACAACAGGTTGCCGGCGCGGTTTTCGATCACGCGAACCGGATGCATGTGGGGAGGACGGTCCCGGAACAGGGACCGAACGTTACGTAACCAGAAGCGCGCCGCGATCTCGACCGGACGCGCTCGGATATAGCAGAGGCAGCAATGGATACGATACCCAACGGAAACGTCGAACAGAAGTTTCAGGAAATGCTGGCGAAGCTCACTGCCACACCAGTCTGGTCCGAGAAGCAGCAACTCGAGCTGGAGATGGCGCGCGACATTTCCACCGAAATGCTGCGTCTTGCCGAGATCATGCGAGACGGCAGCGTCGATATGGAAACCTGTCTGACGATGCTGAAGTACGCAAAAGTGCTCGATTTCGTCATGACCACGCTCGCGTCGCGGCGCGACATCAAACCGCAAACGCTGCGGGTCATTTTCAAGCTCGCCGGGCTCAAGGTGGACGAGGCTTACCCCGGTTAGGGCAGCGCAGCCACGCCGCGACCCGCGCGGGCGGCACGCCGCCGCTCGCACCGGTCAGCCGGCATCCTCCTCGCGGAAGGACGGCATATCACGCGCGCGGTGCTTCGACCGGCGGCGTGCCTTCATGGAACAGTGTCTTGAGCTGCGAACGCAGTTCCGGCGAATCCGTATGTTTGTGCACCGAGACGGCATGCTGCACGGCGGCGTCGAGCAATTCGTCCTCGTTGTCGGCGGACATGGCAACGGTGCAGTTCATTTCGCTCGGGAATTCGCGACAGTCGATGTATTTGCGGCTCATGGCAGTCTCCTTGGATTCAAACCTTCAGACATCCAGACAGGGAACAGACGCGCGAACCCGTCACCCGTCGTCACGCGGCCGTAATGGCAGCGCGGGGCGGCATAAAAGCGGTTGGCGTGACGCGGAAGACGCGATACTGCGTCCGGTGGAAGGTATGCAAAAAGTATAGTTCGCGCGAATCGATCACGAAGCGGCAAACGCAAGCCGGACAGATACGGAAACGCCCGAACCCAGCTTTTTTCGGCCTGCAGGTCCGGCCGCGCGTTTGCCCTGCGCTGCCCGCGGTGTGAAAATAGCGCCCTTCGTGCCGCCCGGTCACCTGACCCGGCTGACGCGCCGCCTCTTCCGCTCATCCGCAGGACCGCATGTCATCCTCCTTCGATTCCGCCCGCGTCGCCGTGATCGGCGGCGGCCCCGCCGGCTTGATGGCTGCCGAGGCGCTCGCCCGGCATGGCGTGCAGGTCGACGTCTATGACGCGATGCCGTCCGTCGGCCGCAAATTCCTGATGGCGGGCAAAGGCGGCATGAACATCACGCATTCGGAGCCGCTCGAACCGTTTCTCGGCCGCTACGGCGCGCGGCGCGAGCGGATCGCACCGTTGCTTGACGCCTTCGGTCCCGATGCTTTGCGGGCCTGGTTGCACGGACTGGGCGTCGAAACCTTCGTCGGCAGTTCGGGGCGCGTTTTCCCGACCGATATGAAAGCGGCGCCGATGCTGCGGGCGTGGTTGCATCGATTGAGGGAAGCGGGCGTGCGGTTTCACATGCGCCACAAGTGGACCGGCTGGGGCGAGAGCGACGCAGACTTCGCCACGCACGCGCTGCGGTTTGCAACGCCCGGCGGCCCGCAAACCGTGACCTGCGATGCCGTGGTGTTCGCGCTCGGCGGTGCAAGCTGGCCGCGCCTCGGATCGGACGCCGCCTGGGTGCCGCTGATGGAGGCGCGCGACGTGCCTGTGACGCCCTTGCAGCCCGCGAACTGCGGCTTCGACGCCAACTGGAGCCCTTATCTGCGCGAGCGTTTCGCGGGCCAACCGGTCAAGCCGGTGGCCATTTCACTCACCGATGTAGACAACAAAGTCCACAATCGACAAGGTGAAATACTTCTGACCGAAACGGGCTTGGAAGGGAGTCTGATTTACGCGTTGTCGGCGGCTATCAGGGAGCGAATTCTGGCCGACGGCGACCTGGCGATCGCGCTGGATCTGGCGCCAGGCTTGGCTCTCGAGCGTGTTGTCGCCGAAGTCACGCGGCCGCGCGGCTCACGTTCGATGTCGAGTCATCTGCATGGCCGAATCGGGATTGGCGGGGTAAAACTGGCCTTATTGCACGAGATTCTATCGAAGGAAGACTTCGCCGACGCGAACGTTCTCGCGCATGCAATCAAGTCGCTGCCGGTGCGGCTTACACGAGCGCGGCCGATCGCGGAAGCGATCAGCACCGCCGGCGGCATTCCCTTCGAGGCGCTCGACGAACATTTGATGATCGAGCGTCTGCCCGGCGCGTTCTGCGCGGGCGAAATGCTCGATTGGGAGGCGCCGACGGGCGGCTATTTGCTCACCGCCTGTTTCGCCGGCGGCTTCGTCGCGGGGCGCGGCGCGTTGGCGTATCTTGAGGCGCGCGGCGCGGCGGGCTGACGGAGGCGCTGGTCTGCGGTCGGCACTTCAAGTTCAGCCGTCAGCCGCTCAGCGACACGCCCCCGCGCCTCCCCGCCTTAGCGCGCCTTAAGACGCCACAGCGACGTCACCTCAGCCACGCGCGCCGCATGCAACGCATCGGTTTCGTCGGTCGACTTGGGATGCCGCGGACGAATATCCTCGCGGCCGACCACAGTCAACCCGGCCTTTTCGATCGCCGCGAGCAGCCACTCGCGCGTGCGCAAACCAAGATGCTCCGCGAAGTCCGACATGATCAGCCAGCCTTCGCCGCCCGGCGACAGATGCTCCGCGACGCCATTCAGGAAGCCGAGCAGCATGCGGCTTTCGGAATCGTAGATCGCATATTCGATCGGGGACGCGGGCCTCGCCGGCACCCATGGCGGATTGCACACCACGAGCGGCGCACGGCCTTCCGGAAACAGATCCGCTTGCACCACTTCGACTTGCTGGTCATAGCCGAGGCGCGTGAGGTTTTCACGTGCGCAGGCGAGCGCTCGCGGGTCTTGGTCGGTGGCGATGATTTTTTTCACGCCGCGCATGGCGAGCAACGCGGCCAATACGCCGGTGCCGGTGCCGATATCGAACGCCTTGTTCAACGAGGGCAGCGGCGTTCGCGCGACCAAGTCCACATATTCGCCGCGCACGGGCGAAAACACGCCGTAGTGCGGATGGATGCGGTCGCCGAGGGCGGGAATCTCGACCCCCTTCTTACGCCACTCGTGCGAGCCGATCAGACCGAGCAGTTCGCGCAGCGACACGACCGACGCTTCGTCGGTAGCCGGACCGTAGGTTTCGATACAGGCCTGCTGCACGTCGGGTGCGCGGCGCAGCGGAATGCCGTAGGCGGAGTCGAGCGGAATCAGGATCATGCCGAGCGTGCGGGCGCGTTGCGATTGCGCCTGCCGATGCAGGTTGAACGCGTCGAGCGGCGTCTGGCCCTGCTTGCGCGGTTTGCGTTCCAGTCGACGCATGACCGCCTGCAGCAATTGACGAGCGTTCTGGAAGTCGCCATTCCATAACAGCGCCGTGCCTTCGCAGGCGAGACGGTAAGCCGAGTCGGCGGTCGTGCGGTCATCCGCGACAATGACGCGTTTCGGCGGCGGCACCGCTGCTTCGGAGCGCCAACGCGCGGTGCGGGGGCCGTCGGCTTCGGGCCAGGTAATGGTTGCGGGGCTGGTCATGGTGAGGTGGGATCTGTGTTGCGGGAGTGACGCGATGAAACGTCGCGTCGTCGGGGGCATTGCCCGCCGGAGTACTTGATAAGCGATGCCGACTGACGCCCGAATAGTACCTCTGTAGTCCGGGTTCGCGGTGCGCTATTCGCCAGTGAGCGCGACCAAGGCGGCCGCTCGACCGCAGTTTCACCGCCCTCGCAACAAAATGTGGACTAAAAAATCCACAATCGACAAGGTGAAAGAGATATGGTGAATTTGGACCGTTTTCGGTCTCGCCGACGGGTTGCGCCCGACGCGCTTTTGGGCCCTTCAACCCGCTACGCGTGAGCCATGCTTGCTGAACAGCCCGTTGCAGTAACGAGAATCTGCTGACGCTTGCAGGACACGACGGCCACGTTTTAAAACTATGGTCGCTGGTTATAC